>ERZ837590.662-NODE-662-length-25412-cov-6.314312_pt1 | contig 25412 bp, 10 predicted proteins | sample MGYA00519573_ERZ837590 | MGnify/ENA primary metagenome ERZ837590 (study PRJEB31850, sample SAMEA3708820) | human gut metagenome | biome: human gut; feature: human-associated habitat; material: faeces | place: China | collected 2014 ... | reverse complement strand
ACCGCGAAGGAATATCTCTGATTTCCGCGTCCGATTCGTCACAAAGAAGTCTTTTGCTTTACAAGCGTATCATTCCAACAAACACAAATTTGTGCAAATCAAATAAAAACTCCTTGCAAAGTTTCCGACTGAATGAGATAATTAGTACGAACTATGTAAATGGATTGTTACTTTTAAGGCAAAACCGTACAATATTCTATCTAAAAAGAAGGGAAAAAGGAAGAATGAAATTAAAGACAGTAAAGCGTATGAATGCGTGCGTTTTATCTGCTGCCATGGTTTTGAGTGGTGTTACAATCATTCCGCCGGCCACAGTAAGCGCTGCGGCAAATAATGAGATCAATTATGCATTAAGCGGAACGGCAACCGTCAGTGATCAGGAGACGAATTACTGGGGAGCAGATAAGGCGATCGACGGAATCGTCAACAGAGATGCTGCAAAGGCAGATCAGTCGAGATGGGCAACGAATCAGAGTACAAGTCAGGCGGCAAGGACGCTGACGGTGAATCTCGGTACACAGAAGACATTTGATCATTTTGTGATCGAATGGGAAAGAACGAATATTACGAACTTCAAGATTTCTGTATGTGATACAGAAGATGGAGAATACCGGGATGTTTACGTAAAAAATGACGGAGAAAATATTACATCAGTTACGAGTGATATCCAGTTGGATGAGGCTGTGACGGCTCAGTACGTAAAGCTGACAGTCAATGGTTATACAGTAAATCCGGGAAGCTGGCAGTCAGTATCCCTGTATGAGTTTGAGATCCTTGGAGAAGCAGAGAATTTGAGTACCGCTGCAACTGCAACAGCAGACGGACGTGAGACAACCGGAACAGATGCCTCCAAGGCAGTTGACGGCGATGATACGACCCGCTGGGCAAGTCCGGCGGCAACAGGATCACACTGGCTGAAGCTGGATTATGGCAGCGAGAAGACGATCAGAACAGCAAAGATCCATTGGGAGAGAAAGAATGCGACTGCCTACCGGATCGAGAAGTCTTCCGACGGAGAGAACTGGGAGACGGTAAAAGCATTTACGGCAAGTCCTTCAGATTATAGAGAGACGATCGTATTTGATGAAGCAGTAACGACAAGATATCTGAGATTATATATTGAATCCTTTGATCAGGCGGGAGCACCGGAGGGAAGTGCTTCTGTAAGCTGGCCGACCGTTTCAGTCTATGAGTTTGAAACTTATGAGGCAGAGCTTGCTACGACAGAGCCGGAGAGAACTCCGAAAGAAGTTGCAGACGGCCTGGAAGTTCCTTCCAGTATTGATGGAGCATCAGGAAAGCTGGCAATGCCGGAAGTTCCTGAAGGATATGAGATCAGTTTTGTCGGTGCAGATTATGAGCAGATCGTAGACAGGGATCTGACAGTTTATCAGCCGCTTGTTACAAAGACTGTGAAGATGAACTTCAATGTAAAGAAAGCCGGTGACGACAGTACGGCAGTAGATTCCAAAGAATATACTATGACTGTAACCGGAAAGTATACGGCAGAAGACGGAGATAATGCAAAGCCGAACGTAATCCCGGAACTGGCAGAATGGAAAGGTGCAAAGGGTGGTTCCTTTGAGATCAGTGATTCCAGCCGTATCGTTGTAGCAACAAAGGATAAGGCAGAATTATCTGCAATGGCTGAAGAATTTAAGAACGATTATAAAGAGATCACGGGAAAATCCATCGAGATTGTTTATGCGGATCAGGCATCAGCAGGAGACTTCTTCTTTACACTTGAGGCAGCCGGAAATGGGCTGAAAGAAGAAGGATATTCCATGAATGTAACGGATAAAGTGGAAGTGAAGGCAGAGCAGAAAGCAGGAGCTTACTGGTCTACAAGAACAATCCTTCAGATCCTGAAGCAGAATGGTACGACAATCCCGAAGGGCGAATGCAGGGATTATCCAAAGTATGAAGTCAGAGGCTTTATGCTGGATGTAGGAAGAAGACCGTTTGAAAGCGAGACACTTCAGGAAGTTGCAAAGACGATGCTGTGGTATAAGATGAATGACCTGCAGCTTCATCTGAACGATAACTATATTTTCCTTGAAAATTATTCGACTTCCGAGGGGGCAATGTCGGCTTATGAGGGATTCCGTATGGAGTCTGATGTCAAAGCAGGTGGATTGAATCAGGCAGACCTGACCAGTGACGATATGTATTATACCAAGGCTGAGATGAAGTCCATGATCCAGAATTACCGGAAGTTAGGACTGGATATTATCCCGGAATTTGATACTCCTGCACATTCTCTGTCATTTACAAAGGTAAGACCGGATCTCAGATTCGGAACGACCGGACGTCAGAATGACCATTTCAATTTGAATACGAAGTATGATGAGTCACTGGCATTTGTTGAGAGCATCTGGGATGAGTATATTAAGGGTGATGACCCGGTATTTGACCAGGATACGATAGTTAATATCGGAACAGATGAGTATGATGGACAGTATACAGAGCAGTTCCGTAAGTTTACAGATGATCTTCTGGCTTATATTCAGGATAATGGAAATACCGTTCGTCTGTGGGGAAGTCTTACAGCAAGAAGCGGAAGCACATCCGTAAGAAGCGAAGGGGTGCAGATGAACATCTGGAACGATGGATGGGCAAATCCGAAAGCCATGTATCAGCAGGGATATGACCTGATCGACATGAATGACGGAAGGGTATATATCGTACCGGCAGCAGGATATTATGCAGATTATCTGAGTCGTCAGTCCATGTATAATTATGATCCGGCTACACGTATGGGTGTTCCGTCAGGTTCTGAACAGACACTGGGAGGAGCTTATGCGATCTGGAACGATATGGTTGACCAGAGAGCGAACGGACTGACTGAGATGGAGATCTATGACCGCTTCAATGATGCTGCACCGTATTATGCGGCTGCGTTGTGGGGCAAATCGGGAGAAGTTTCTTTTGCAGCAGCACAGCAGACAAGCGAGAATGTTGGTGAAGCTCCTGGAGTCAATGCATATGATAAAGCAGACAGTGAGACAGATGAGATTCTTTCCTATGATTTTGAGGATGGACTTTCAGATAAGAGTGCAAATGAATATGATGCAGAAACTGGAAAGAATGCAGAAGTGAAGGATGGAGAACTTGTCCTGAAGGGCGGAGAAAGCTATATCTCTACTCCATTGGATAAAGTCGGACCTGAGAAAGAACTGAGCTTTGATATCACAATGACTCAGCCGGCAGAACCGGGACAGATCCTTTTTGAGGCTGAAAAGGACGAAGATCATGAAGCTTACAGTACTCATAATATCCGCATCATGGAAGATGGAACACTTGGATTTACAAGAGAAGGATATGACTATTCCTTTGGTTATAAACTTCCTGTTAATCAGAAGATGACACTAAAGATCCGTACAAAGAATGGAAGTACTGTCCTGATTGCAGATGGAAAAGAGTATAAAGCAACCGGAAGTTTTACATATGAAGGCGATGTGAAGAAGACCGGTATTACAAGCTCTACACTTTCTCTGCCACTGACAAGGATTGGTTCTGATACAAATGCGGTACATGCCATCATTGATAATGTAAATCTTTCTTCTACGATGTCAGATGGGGAATCTTCACCGATTGATCCATCCGGATTTACAGTGACATCAGATAATCAGAACAGTGACGGACCAATCAGTGCAGCATTTGACAATGATCGGTCAACGATCTGGCATACGCAGTACTCTCCGAGTAAGAAAGCACTGCCGGCAACGATCACGATTGATATGGGACAGTCCTATGATGTGAACGGATTCTATTATCTGCCGAGACCGACGGGAAATAACGGATATATCCTGAAATATTCTCTGTATTATGAGGATGCGGATGAAAACTGGACAGCTCTTGTAGAGAATGGAACGTGGGAAAGCACAGGTACAGAAAAAACGGTAAACTTTACACCGGTTCAGACATCCAAGATCAAGCTGGTTGTATCAGAAGGACAGAATGGTTTCGGTAGTGCAGCAGAATTCAGAGTGCTTACAGGAACGCAGGATCTTACAAAGACACAACTCCGTATGAGTACTTATGTAGAAGGAGAAGGTACAGCGACTGTTTCTAAAGAAAAGATCGAACAGGGAGAAGAAGTTACCTTTACTGCAACAGCAAAGAAAGGTGCTACATTTACCGGATGGTATGATGTCCTTGGAACAAAGGTAAGTGATGAAGCCGTTTATACAGTAACTCCGGAAGAGAACCTGACCCTGATCGCAAAATTTGAAAAAGGAAGCGAGCCGGATCAGCCAGAAGATAAGACCTATACGGTTACGATCGACGGAAAAGAACAGACCGTCAAAGAAGGAGAAAAGGCTGCGAAGCCAGCCGATCCGGAAAAAGAGGGTTATAAGTTCCTTGGCTGGTATGAAGAAGGAAGTGATACGGCGTTCGATTTCGATACAGCCATCACGAAGAATATTACACTGACTGCAAGATTCGAGAAAATAGAAGAGCCGGATCAGCCGGACAAACCTTCAGCACCGGAGAATGTAGTGACAGGTGAAATTACGAAAAATTCCGTTGAAGTGAAATGGGATGGACCGGCAAGCACAGCAGGACTGGCAGGTTACAAGATCTATGTAAATGGAAAAGAATACGTGACGTATATCCCGGCAGATGCTACAGGATATACGATAGAAGGTCTTGAAGCCGGTAAGACTTATCAGATCGAAGTTGTTGCCGTAGGCGATGATGAGAATGCAACAGAGTATGCAGCCGCAGAACTGAGTGTAACAACAAAGAGTGAAAATAATGGTAACGGCGGCGATAACGGAAATACCGGAGACAACGGTAATAATGGCAATAACGGAAATGCCGGAGACAACGGTAATAATGGCAATAACGGAAATGCCGGTGTAAATAATCCGACTAAGGATCAGAATCATAATGCCGGAACAACAAATAAGAAGCAAAATGCAGCAGCCAAGACAGGCGACAGCACAAATATGGCAGTATTTGTATTCATGCTTGGTGGTTCGCTGGCAGCCGGAACGGTTGTCTTCAGAAGGAAAAGAAGATAAGCGGTTTTCCATATGAAAGTTTAAGAGAGAAGAGTCTGTTGGATGAAAATCCAGCGGACTTTTCTTTTTTAATAAAATTCTAAGATTTTGACACTCTGGTTTTAAAAAATGACCGATATCATGTATACTAAAAGGGAGGTGATTGAAATGTATAATATATTAGTTTGTGATGATGATAAAGAAATTGTAGAGGCAATAGATATTTATCTGTCCCAGGAGGGATATCATATCCTGAAGGCATATGATGGAGTTGAGGCATTGAATATTCTGGAGAAAGAGAAAGTAAATCTTCTGATCCTTGATGTGATGATGCCAAAGCTGGATGGAATCAGGGCAACTCTGAAGATCAGGGAGACGAACAGTGTACCGATCATTATTCTTTCTGCAAAGTCAGAAGATTCAGATAAGATACTCGGACTGAATATCGGGGCGGATGATTATGTCACAAAGCCGTTCAATCCGTTAGAACTGGTAGCAAGGGTCAAGTCTCAACTGCGTCGCTATAATGAGCTTGGTGGAACATCCCAGGAACAAAAGGAAAAAGTGTATGAAGTTGGCGGACTCAGGATCAATGATGATCTGAAAGAAGTGACGGTGGACGGAGAGTTAGTGAAGCTTACGCCGATTGAATATAATATTCTCTTGTTATTACTGAAAAATCAGGGACGGGTTTTTTCTATTAATCAGATTTATGAGTCGATTTGGAATGAAGAGGCGATTGGTGCGGATAATACAGTTGCGGTCCATATCCGCCATATTCGTGAAAAAATCGAGATCAATCCGAAAGATCCAAGATATCTGAAAGTAGTATGGGGCGTAGGCTATAAAATTGATAAAGGCTGAAAGGACGAAATATGAATAAGTGGTACAGAAAGACAGGTGTAAAGGCGATCGTTCTTATTGTGGCGATTCTCAGCGGTGCAATGCTGATAACGAATCTGTTGTCTCTTATGAATCTTGCAGGAAGCACAGATCTGCCGTCCTTATGGACGATGAGCCAACAGCCATTTGAGGAATCGCAGGAATTTAATTACATGGTTGAAAATTACATGGATGATGTCCTTACGCAGATCCGGCTGGAAAATCTTTTTGAGACAGATGGGATGATGAACCGGAACAAAGAGATCGACGTAATGGAGTACAGCAAGAATGATACTGCCAACGGAGAAAATGTTTCGGGTATTGCGTATTCACTGGAGGAACTGATCAACTGGGGAGAAGATTTTGACAGTGCAGAGAGCGATAATTATGCGAAGAACAGTGTGATCGTATGTCAGAAGCCTGAAGGGACATATGAGTATTACTATACGAGTGATTTCATGACACGGGTAGAGTCGGGAGTATTTGATATTATCATGCAGGATGGGAGTGATGTTGACGGATTTCTGCAGGAACTTCAGAACGGTAAGTATACATCTTCAGGCTTTTATAATTTTGATATTGTGGACATGGAAGGAAATATCCTGTACACAGACTGCTGGAATTTTGGAAGTGCATTAATCGAAAAATATGCACCGCAGGGAGCAGAAAACCTTTTGCAGGTAGTGAATAACAGTCCGCGTCTGAATGGCAAACTGTCCGTCATTTATGATGATCTTGCGTATACTTTGGGGAATATTTACTCAGATTATCAGAATTATCAGATGGGATTTGAACATTTAGAGGAAGGCAATACAAACTTTACTTACATTTATGCGAATAATGACACGAAAAAGGTAGTGACGAATAAGACTTCTTACGAGAACTATGCAGAGCTGGAGAAAAATGTCCAGAATCTGATCTCGGAGAAAGATGTTAAATATATGGTCATTTATCCAAAGCTAAAAGATTTTAACAGTAATATGAATGTATCGAAATCGGATAAATGGGAAAAACTCCGCAGTTACAGCAGTGAAAAGAAATGGAACAGCGTATTTGCGGTTGCGGTGGATACAACTTATACGATCCAGGATCAGTTTTATCAGAATAAGGTAGCTTATGATAATAATATCCCGTATTTTAAAGGAACAACATGGCTGTTGGTTCTGAGCATTATCCTGTTCCTTGGGGCAACAATCTGGCTGACACTGGAGGCAGGAAGAACTGCGGAAGATGAAGAACTGCACCTGAACGGTTTTGATCATTGGAAGACAGAGATTGCAGCGGTGCTGATCGTACTGATATGGATCGTTGGTTCTTATATCGGGATTCATTTTTGGAATGGAAATATCTATACGATGATCAATGATATTCCGACTTATCTGAAGGATGGAGGTACTTATTTTGAGTATTATTATGCTCGTGGAATGGATGTTTCTTCAGCATATATGTCAGCAAGTTTATATCTTCCGTCATTGAGTATTGCAGAGCTGGCAGAAATTTATTTTTATGGAGTATTTACACTGGGCTGCTTCTTTATGGGATACGTGAGTCTGATCAAGCGGATCAAGGGACGAAACCTGTGGAAGAACAGTCTGTTGAGAGTGATTGTGCGGTTCATCTATAAAATATATGATAACCGGAAGAAGACGACAAAGACAGTGCTTCTGTTATGTGGATTTTTCCTTGTACAGGGAATTGCAGTGCTGTTCAGGAATGGGGTTACAATGCTTCTGGTGTTACTGGCAGACGTGGGTGTATTTTATGTTGTCCTGAACGGTTTATTACTCAAGGAGAAACTGAAAAAAGGTATTGAAGAAATTGCATTGGGAAATATGGAATATCAGATCCCGCTGCAAGGCTTAAGAGGTGAGAACTTAAAGCTGGCAGAGATGATCAATGGAATTGCCAACGGATTCCATATGGCCGTAGAAGAGGCAATGAAAAATGAGCGTCTTAAGACGGATCTGATCACGAATGTATCACATGATATCAAGACACCGTTGACTTCGATCATTAATTATGTAGCGATCCTGAAGCAGTCGGATATTGCAGATCCAAAGATCCAGGGCTATCTGGATATACTGGAGGCGAAAGCACAGAGGCTGAAGACACTGACGGAAGACGTTGTTGAGGCATCCAAGGTAAGCAGTGGGAATATTTCTCTGGAGTATATGGATGTAGATCTTGTGGAGATGATCCAGCAGACGGAAGGTGAGATGGCTGAGAAGTTTGAGGCAAGGAATCTGAAAATGATCGTCAATCTGCCGGCAGAACCTGCGGTTGTTCATGTAGACGGGCGAAGAATGTGGAGAGTTCTGGAGAATATTTTCGGAAATGCAGCCAAGTATGCCATGCCGGGAACAAGGGTATACGCGGATCTGAAGCTGGAAGAAGATACGGTGGATCTGTCTTTGAAAAATGTTTCTGAACATCAGTTGAACATTTCGGCAGATGAACTGACCGAACGGTTTATCCGTGGAGATCTTTCAAGAAGTTCTGAAGGAAGCGGACTTGGACTGTCGATCGCACAGAGCCTGACAACGATGCAGGGCGGAACTTTCAACCTGTATCTGGATGGAGATTTGTTCCGGGTAAATATCCGGTTCCCGAGAGTGAAAAAGCAGTAGAAAGAAGAGAAAGCAAAAAGATTGAATTGACATTTTTGAGGCGGTGTGCTACGCTTTCTAAGGATTGCGAAAAGCAGAATAGCGTAGAAAAGCAAGGATGGAGAGAGTAGCCTGATTACCGTTTTACAGAGAGATCCCCGGGAGAACTTAAGAAAGTTCTGTTGGCTGAGAGGGGATGAACAGGAGGCAGGGGAAGATGGCTCCTGAGCAGTGCAGATGAGCTTTCAGGTAAGTCTGCAAAGGGTTCGCCCTTTACAGCGTAGGAGTGGCAGCAGAGGGATGCAGGTCACTCACGGAGGTTTTCACTGTGAAGTGGGAACGAAGAGAAGTGGTAACGCGGTGAAACAGAACCGTCTTCTTGAGGATGAAAGTCTTCAGGAAGACGGTATTTTTTTTAAAAGGAGGCAGACAATTATGTCAGAAAAACCAAAATATTATATTACAACAGCGATCGCCTATACATCCGGCAAGCCGCATATTGGTAATACTTATGAGATCGTACTGGCAGATGCGATCGCACGTTATAAGAGAAGTCAGGGATATGACGTATTTTTCCAGACGGGAACAGATGAGCATGGGCAGAAGATCGAGCTGAAGGCAGAAGAAGCAGGAATTACACCAAAGGAATTTGTTGATAAGGTATCAGGAGAGATCAAGAGAATCTGGGATCTGATGGATACTTCTTATGACAAGTTTATCCGTACAACAGATGAGGATCATGAAAAGCAGGTAAAGAAGATCTTTAAGAAACTTTATGATAAAGGAGATATTTATAAAGGACACTATGAGGGAATGTATTGTACTCCATGTGAGTCATTCTTTACAGAGTCCCAGCTCGTAGACGGAAAATGTCCGGATTGTGGACGTCCGGTGCAGCCGGCAAAGGAAGAGGCGTATTTCTTTAAAATGAGCAAATATGCGGATCGTCTGATCGAGCATATCAATACGCATCCGGAGTTTATCCAGCCGGTATCCCGTAAGAATGAGATGATGAATAACTTCCTTCTCCCGGGACTGCAGGATCTGTGTGTATCAAGAACATCATTTAAGTGGGGAATCCCGGTTGATTTTGATCCAAAGCATGTTGTGTATGTATGGCTGGATGCTCTGACAAACTATATTACAGGAATCGGATATGATGCAGAGGGAAATAGTACTGAGCAGTTTAACAAACTCTGGCCTGCAGACCTTCACCTGATCGGAAAAGATATCATCCGTTTCCATACGATCTACTGGCCGATCTTCCTGATGGCACTGGATCTTCCACTTCCAAAGCAGGTATTTGGACATCCGTGGCTGCTTCAGGGAGACGGAAAGATGAGCAAGTCTAAAGGAAATGTGCTTTATGCGGATGAGCTGGTTGATTTCTTTGGAGTGGATGCGGTTCGTTACTTTGTACTCCATGAGATGCCGTTTGAGAACGATGGAGTGATTTCCTGGGAGCTGATGGTAGAGCGTCTGAACTCAGATCTTGCCAATACGCTTGGAAACCTTGTAAACCGTACGATTTCCATGACAAATAAGTATTTTGGCGGAACAGTGACAGATACAGGCGTGGCAGAAGAAGTGGATGCTGACCTGAAGGCAGTCGTAGAGAATACTGCAAAGGCAGTAGATGAAAAGATGAAAGATCTGCGTGTGGCAGATGCGATCACAGAAATCTTCAATCTGTTTAAACGCTGCAACAAATATATTGATGAGACTACACCATGGGTACTTGGAAAAGATGAGTCAAAGAAAGATCGTCTGTCTACTGTATTATGGAATCTGATCCAGGGTATTTCAGAGGGTGCAAGACTTCTTGAGCCATATATGCCATCTACAAGCAAAAAGATCCTTGAGCAGCTTGGAAATGGTCATGTGACAGAAAAACCGGAAATTCTGTTCCAGAGAATGGATCTGGAAGAAGTTCTGAAAAAAGTAGAGGAACTTCATCCGAAAAAAGAAGAAAAGAAAGAAGAAGCAGTCATTGATCTTGAGCCAAAAGAAGAGATCACATTCGAGCAGTTTGGTGCAATGCAGTTCCAGGTAGGAGAGATCATCGCCTGCGAAGCAGTCAAAAAGTCGAAAAAACTTTTATGCTCCCAGGTAAAGATCGGAAGTCAGGTAAAGCAGATCGTATCAGGAATTAAGGCATATTATACGCCGGAAGAGATGGTAGGAAAGAAGGTTATGGTTCTCGTCAACCTGAAACCTGCGAAGCTTGCCGGAGTTCTTTCAGAGGGAATGTTGCTCTGTGCTGAAGATGCAGATGGAAATCTTGCACTGATGACACCGGAGAAAGAGATGCCTGCAGGTGCGGAAATTTGTTAATTTCAGGAATTAAATATGAAGAGTAAAAAAATTATTGCTGTGGTCGGCGGAAGTTTTCTGCTGGCTGCAGCCTTTCTATTAATATTGTGTATTAAATTTGTGAATATGAAAGAATCTTCCCCAACCGGAAAATACGCTGGGAAGACGGAAAAAGTGGAGCAGACTACAACCGATAAAAAGGAACAGAAGAAGCCTGACTGGGTAGAAGAAAAAATTTCCGGGATGACATTGGAAGAAAAAGTGGCTCAGTTATTTATCATTACGCCGGAAGCATTGACCGGAATGGGAAAGGTAACGGCAGCGGGAGACACGACAAAAAGATGCCTGGAACAGTATCCGGTTGGTGGCATGATTTATTTTGCAGGGAATATCGAGGACAGACAACAATTATCAGATATGCTTCACACTACGCAGTCGTACAGTACAGAGCAGAGTGGAATCCCGATTTTTCTGAGTGTAGATGAAGAAGGTGGAACTGTAGCAAGAGTTGCAGGCAGCGGAATCTCGAATGTTTCTGTTGTTGAAGATATGTGCGAAGTTACAGATGAGGAAAGAGCTTACGAAATAGGACAGACGATTGGCAATTATCTGGCAGAATTAGGTTTCAATCTGGATTATGCACCGGTAGGGGATGTTCTTACTAACCCGGAAAATACAGTTGTTAAAAAAAGATCATTCGGAAATGACAGTGCAAAAGTTGCTGCGTTGTCGCAAAAAGTACTGGATGGGCTGCATGAGGAAAATGTGTATGGAGTAATCAAGCATTTCCCGGGGCATGGGGCAACAGCCGGAGATACACATGAGGGATATGCTTATACAGACAAGTCGTTGGAAGAACTGGAGCAGCAGGAACTGGTTCCTTTTCAGAATGCCATTGAAAATCATATTGCCATTATTATGGCAGGGCATATTTCAGTACCGAATGTGACAGGAGACAATACGCCTTCTTCCCTGTCTAAAATTATGATTACGGATGTATTAAGAGAAAAAATGGGATTTGATGGAATTGTAATTACGGATGCATTGAATATGGGGGCAATTTCACAGCATTATTCTTCGGCAGAGGTCTCGGTTAAAGTTATAGAGGCTGGTGGGGATATGCTTTTGATGCCGGAAAATTTTCAGGAGGCATATCAGGGAATTTTAGAGGCTGTTCAGAATGGAACTTTAACAGAAGAAAGAATTGATGAATCGGTCAGAAGAATTTTGAAAGTAAAAGAAAAGCTGACAGCAGAGGATTAAGGCGTAGATATGCAAGAACGAATTAACTGAAAATTCAAACAATTATATATAAAAACAAAAATAAATAAAAAATACGAAAAAAACGGATAAATATATTGACAAATAGAAGCCCGGGTGTTAAGATAAAACCATCAAAAAAAGATATTTAACTAAGAAGGTACAAGAAGCGGATGCCTGATTAGATTAAAAATAACGGATAACAGGAGGTTGGACCAATGGACAGTATAGTTTCAGAATTTCATCAATATGTCAGTGGTACGGCGATTGCAGGTTCCTGTGAAGAAAGAGACCTGAGCAAAAGTTAATTCGCAGATCTGGTAAAAATTAAGAATGAAAATAAATGGAACGGAGAGAATACAAGACCAGATTCATAATAAAAAGATAAAGCAGTTGCAGATATATTGAATAAAGTTACCACATACAGAACTGAACGATGTGTAAAGGAACATGGAACAGTAGCTGTAAAAGAAAAAGGGTCTTACAGGAATCGTATCAGGATTTACCTTCGATCCAAAATATAAAATAAAAATAATGAGAAAATTAAATATTATAAAAAATGCATCTTCAAGGGTAGTTGGAGGTGCATTTTTTTGACATTGGGAAGATGGTATGGTACACTAATGAAAGAGTATCGCCTTATGTTAAATTGACATGAAGAGATCTTGAGTTACCGAATAAACATTAATATAATGAGGTGAATGCGGTGGACAAATATGAATATAAGCAACTGTCAGAGCGAATGATAGAGCTTATGCAAAATGAAGAATACGGGGAAGCAAAGGAGATTGCTGACTCCATTGACTGGAGAAGGGTTCGCAATGCCATGATGCTTGCGAATGTAAGTGATATTTATGAAAAGACCGGTGAATATCAGAAAAGCTATGATATTTTGCAGATTGCTTATCATCGGGCAGAAGGAAGCCGGAAGGTATTGTATCGTCTGAGTTCTCTTGCACTGAAGACGGGGAATGTAGATGAAGCAATAGATTTTTATGATGAGTTTGTGCAGTTAGCACCAAAAGATCCGAACAGACATATTCTGAGATACCAGATCTTACGGGCACAGCGGGCTCCGTTAGAGCAGCAGATTGAAGCACTGGAAGAGTTTAAGAAGGCAGAATATATTGAAGAATGGGCGTTTGAACTTGCAAAGCTTTATCAGGAAGCAGGTATGACGGCAGAATGTCTGGAAGAATGTGATGATCTGATCCTGTGGTTCAGTGAAGGCAAATATGTATATAAAGCAATGGAATTGAAGATGCAGTATAAGCCACTGACACCTTCGCAGCAGGAAAAGTATAATCGCAGATTTGAAAAAAATGGCGGTGAGACGGAAGAGATTCCGGATCTTGAGACGTATGTTGCAGAAAATAAAGAGCCGGAAGATCATTTGGATGAAGCAGCAACGGAGCATGCAGAGGCTGTTTCAGAAGAGCCGGTTGAGGATATTCCTGAGAGTATTGGACAGCAGGATACAGGAAAAGAAGAAAGTTCAGAGAAACCAGTCCGTAAGCCGGAAAAGAAAAAGATCGGTGATACAATGCGGCTGGATGAGGCATTGGAACAGTTACTGCATCGCAAGCCGGAAGTATCTGCGGCAGAGGATGAAGAGCCGGATATTTCTGATCTTGAGAGTGTGATCGGTGATATTGAGTCGGTCGTGGATCTTGATATGGTAAATCAGATTTCACAGGAAAAGCATACAGGTGATGTGCCAATCGGAATGAAGGAACTTATTCCTGGAGAAGTATCAGAAGAAGCGGCAGATAAGAAAGAGCGGATCCCTGTAGAAATCACAACAGATATTACGGAAGATGACGCAGAAGAGCTGAATCTTGAAGATCTGGTGGCAGAAGAGCTGCCGGAAGAAGTCGAAGAGGCAGAGCCGGTTGAAGAAGAGGCGGAAGAAGTCGAAGAGGCAGAGCCGGTTGAAGAAGAGGCGGAAGAAGTCGAAGAAGCAGAGCCGGTTGAAGAAGAGGCGGAAGAAGTCGAAGAGGCAGAACCGGTTGAAGAAGAGGCGGAAGAAGTCGAAGAGGCAGAGCCGATTGAAGAAACACAGACAGGGACAATAGAAGAAGAACTGCAAAAAATTGCTGATGCAGAACCGGCTGAACCGGAAGAAGAGATCTTCGATATGGAAGAAGCGGAAGACTTCCTGGAGGATTCACCTGCTGAGGATTGGGAAGATGATACAGAATCCTTTGAAGAAGCGGATGCAGAGGAGCTGAGTTTTGAAGAGATTTTATCTGACTGGGATTCGGAAGAAGCAGAGGCGTTGCTTGAGGATGCCGAGGAAGAAGTATATGATGAGTCGGTAGAAGAGACGTACGAGGAAGAACCGGACGAAGACGAAGCAGAAGATATATTAGAAGATGCCGAGGAAGAGCCGATTGAAGAATCAGCAGAAGATGTCGTTGAGGCGGATGCTGAGGAAATATACGAAGAAGAGCCGGAAGACGAGGTTACGGAAGATACTCCAATCCTGTCTCCTGATATTCAGCGGCTGATTGATGAAATTGAAGGTGCAGTTCCGGCAGAGGAGTCTTTGCCAGAAGAAAAAGAGATAGAAAAAGCACCGGAAGAACCGCATGAAAATATGGGAGAAGTGACAGAATCTCTCCGTTTAGATGATCTGCCGGAGGAAGACGAAGATTTATTTGAAGATGAAGACTTCTTAGAGTCAGAGGATGAGTACGAGTCCTATGAAGACGACGATTCAGAAGAAGATGAGTATGAATCTTACGAAGATGACGATTCAGAAGAGGATGAGTATGAATCTTACGAAGATGACGATTCAGAAGAAGATGAGTATGAATCTTACGAAGACGACGATTCAGAAGAAGATGAGTATGAATCTTACGAAGACGACGATTCAGAAGATGAATATACATCCTATGATGAAGATGAGTATGAAGATGAAATCTATGATGACGAATATGAAGATGACGATGAAGCTTATTATGAAGAATCGGATGATGATGAGTTAGCAGATGATGAGGAATTCTACTATGAAGACGAAGAAGAACCGGACGAAGAACCGGACGAGGAAGATGCACCTGATTTTGAAGATGAATTCAAGGTAGATCCGAAGCACAGTGAAGAGCCGGATGATCGGGAGATTCCGGACGAAGATGATGGAATTGATATCATGTCGGCTACGACACCGTTGAGCAGAAAGGAAACTGCAAAGCTGATCGCTACAGGTAAGACTTCTCCATTGCCACTGGATGAAATTTCAGATGCATTATCCATGGATACAGGATTTGTAGTACATGGAAGATATGATCTGGAAACTCAGAGCGGAATCGGTACAAGAGCCGGCCTGACAGAAGAACAGAAGAAATTATTCTCTTATTTTGTTCCTGTGCGTGGCATGAGCGAACAGTTAGTAGATGTTCTGGAGCAGGATAAGAACTGTACAAACCGGAAGGGAACGTCGAAGACAGGAAATCTCCTGATTATTGGAGATAAAGGAAATGGCAAGACTGTTCTTGCAGTAGATGTAGTTAAAGCAATCCAGAAGCAGAGAGAGATCCGTCAGGGTAAGGTAGCAATCGTGACAGGAGAGTCCCTGAATAAGAAAAAGATCGGAGATATTTTCGATAAATTATACGGTGGTGCTTTGATCATTGAAAAAGCAGGAAAGATGAATGAAAAGACAGTCGCCAAGCTGAACAGGGCAATGGAGCGTGATACAGGAGAACTTCTGATCGTGCTTGAGGAACAGAGAAAGCCGTTAGATCGTCTGCTTTCCTCCAACCGTGAGTTCAGGAGAAAGTTTACTTCCCGTCTGGAAGTGCCGATCTTCATTAATGATGAGCTTGTAACATTTGGTCAGACTTATGCCCAGGAGAATGGTTACAAGATTGATGAAATGGGTATTCTTGCTCTTTACAGTTGCATTGATTCTCTTCAGAGAGAAGATCATTCAGTAACTGTTGCGGAAGTAAAAGAAGTAATGGATAAGGCAATCGCACATTCACAGAAAGCTTCAGCCAAGAAGCTGGTGAAGAGAGTCTTCGGAAGAAATACAGATTCGTCGGACAGAATTATTCTTTCCGAACGAGATTTCAACATTTAACGACAAAATTTAGTCAGAATTAATAGACAGTCTTGGGAAAGGCTGTCTATTTTTGTGCAAAAATATGTTTTCTCTTTCTTTTTTCAGGTACATCAAGTATAATGATGCTATGATGTTGGGAGCAAAATCCCAAGCAATGAAAGAATTCGAGCAGTGAGGTGGATTTATGGTTACAAAGAAGAAGGCAGTGAAAAAACTGCAGCCTTATGAGATAGGAGAACTGGATCACTACCTTTTCGGGCAGGGGAATCATTATGAGATTTATAAGAAGCTTGGTGCACATGAAGTGACAGCAGGCAAAAAGGGTGTTTATTTCGCAGTATGGGCTCCACATGCAAAGAGTGTTTCAGTGATCGGAGAGTTTAATGGATGGGATGCTGCAGCGGACAGGATGGAGCGGCAGGAGCCATTAGGAATCTATACAGTTTTTGTACCGGAAGCGAAAGACGGACAGATGTACAAATACTGTATTGAGACAGAGAGCGGAGAGCTGATCTATAAGGCAGATCCATTTGCCAATTATGCAGAGCTTCGGCCGGGAACTGCTTCCAGGATTACGGACGTTTCTCATTTAAAATGGACGGATGACCGTTGGATGGAAAGCAGAAAAAAATGGGATAATAAAGAAAATCCGTTATCCATCTATGAAGTGCATATGGGTTCCTGGATGAGGCATCCGGGAAGGGAAGATGAGGGATTTTATACTTATCGTGAATTTGCAGAAGCGATTACAAAATATGTGAAAAAGATGGGGTATACGCATGTAGAACTGATGGGAATCGCGGAGCATCCATTTGATGGCTCATGGGGATATCAGGTAACCGGTTATTATGCACCGACTTCCAGATATGGAACACCGGAAGATTTTGCTTATATGATCAATTATCTGCACCGGAATGGGATTGGTGTGATTCTTGACTGGGTTCCGGCACATTTCCCGAAGGATGCTCACGGACTGGCTGATTTTGACGGAACACCGACTTTTGAGTATGCAGATCCGAGAAAGGGAGAGCATCCTGACTGGGGAACGAAGATCTTTGATTATGAAAAGCCGCAGGTACGGAATTTCCTGATTGCAAATGCATTGTTCTGGATCGAGCATTTCCATGTGGACGGACTGCGTGTCGATGCAGTGGCATCCATGCTTTATCTTGATTATGGAAAGCAGGACGGACAGTGGGTCCCAAACAAGTATGGTGGCAATCAGAATCTTGAGGCGATTGAGTTTTTCAAGCATCTTAATTCTGTTGTACTTGGAAGAAATCCGGGGACGATGATGATCGCAGAAGAATCCACTGCATGGCCAAAGGTTACAGGAAACCCGGAGGATGACGGACTGGGATTCAGCCTGAAGTGGAATATGGGATGGATGCATGATTTTACAGAGTATATGAAGTTGGATCCGTATTTCAGGAAAAATGCACATCATATGATGACATTTTCCATGGAGTATGCATATTCGGAGAACTATATCCTTGTTCTTTCGCATGATGAAGTCGTTCATTTGAAATGCTCCATGCTGAATAAGATGCCGGGAGAAGGCTTTGACAAATATGCTAATCTCAAGGCAGCATATGCATTTATGACAGGACATCCGGGAAAGAAGCTTCTTTTTATGGGACAGGAGTTTGCACAACTGCGTGAGTGGAGCGAGGAGAGAGAACTGGACTGGTTCCTTCTTTCAGAAGAACCACATCAGCAGATCCAGAACTGGTACAGAGATCTTCTGCATTTATATAAGAAGAATCCTGCACTGTATGAGCTGGATAATGATCCGGCCGGATTTGAATGGATCAATAAAGATGATATTTTCAGAAGTATCTTCAGTTTTGTCAGACATTCAAAGGGAAAGAAAAAGGATCTTTTGTTTGTGTGCAACTTTACTCCGGTAGCAAGAGAAGATTACCGGGTTGGAGTGCCGACGAAGAGGCAGTGTAAGCTGGTACTGAACAGCGACGAGAAAGAGTATGGAGGTTCTGGAGAAAAGAGAAAAGAGATCTATAAGCCGGTGAAGAAAGAGTGCGACGGTCAGAAATATTCTTTTGCATATCCGCTCCCTGCTTATGGCGTTGCTGTATTTGAATATTAAAAGAATAGTTTCAAGATGGAGAAAACCACCGGATTTTAAAGAGAAGTATCTGAAAATCCGGTGATTTTTAGTTCCATATTAGACAAAAATAAGGAAGAATAGTAACAGTAATGACAAGGAAAAAAAATCTTGTAATGTTATAATAGATTTGTATACTTGCGTGATTTTATTTGATAGTTAAATAAAATTAAATTTTGCAAGGGAGGAAAAAGCATGAAAGGAAGAAGAGTCCAAAAGGTACTTGCAGCAGTGCTGGCGGTGGCAATGGTTCTGCCGATGACTGCAATACCGGCAAAGGCTGAGGAAGCGGAAGAAGTTACATATAAGCTTTATCCGAATCCTCAGGAAATGACGTATCAGGATGGAAGCTACATCCTGAAAAAGAATGTCAATGTCATTTATGATGAGGATATTGACGATGCAACAAAAGCACGACTTGAAGAGACTGCAGAACTGAAAGGTCTGAATGTGACAGAATCAGATGCAGAAAAGAGTGGTGCAACGAACATTTATGTAGGAGTTTACGGATCGGACGGAACAGTAGATGATCAGATCGTAGATGAATATGCTGTAGATACTTCATTATTTGATCATACCGATTCCTATTTCCTGAAAAGTGACAACAATACGATTGCTGTATTGGGAAAAGATACAGATGCAAGTTTTTATGGACTGACGACACTGTATCATGTACTTGCACAGACAGAGAGCCTGTCGATCAGAAATTTTACGATTGAAGATTATGCAGATGTTGTAAGCCGTGGATTTATTGAAGGATATTATGGAAATCCATGGTCTACAGAGGATCGTGTGAATCTGATGACATGGGGGGGATACTATAAGTTAAATGCTTATTTCTATGCACCAAAGGATGATCCGAAACACAGAACGAAATGGAATGAACTCTATACAGATGAAGAGTTAGAGAGTAAGATCAGACCACTTGCAGAAGCTGGAAATGCTTCCAAGTGCAGATTTGTGTATGCCCTGCATCCATTTCCGAGTGGAAATAACTTCCGCTTTGATACAGATGCACACTATAATGAAGATCTTGCAAAATTGAAAGCAAAGTTTAAGCAGGTAATTGATGCAGGAGTACGTCAGATTGCGATTCTTGCGGATGACTTTGTAAATCCGGGAGCAGCAAATGAAGTAAGACTTCTGAACGATATGAGTACCTGGCTGGCAGAGGTGAAGCAGGAATACCCTGATATGAAGATGACACTTCCGTTCGTTCCGTATGATTATATGGGAAATGGAAGTTCCAGTGAACTTCAGACCCTGAAGAGTGTACCGGAAAATGTACAGATCGTTATGACCGGTGGACGTGTCTGGGGTGAGGTTACAAATAATTTTACTACTACATTTACAAATAATGTAGGAAGAGGTCCTTTCATGTGGATCAACTGGCCTTGTTCAGATAACTCACATAAGCATCTGATCATGGGTGGTAACAGCACATTCCTTCATGGTGGTGTTGATGCGTCTAAGATTCAGGGAATCATGCTGAACCCGATGCAGCAGTCAGAGCCAAGTAAAGTAGCTATTTTTGCAAATGCATCCTATGCATGGAATATCTGGGATACAGATGCCGATGCAGATCAGACATGGGAAGACGCATTTTCATTTGTAGATCATAATTCGGCAGTAGAGACAGAAGCAAGTGATGCACTCAGAGAGTTGTCCAAGCATATGATCAATCAGAATATGGACAGCCGTGTAACTGAGCTTCAGGAGTCAGTAGAACTGAAGGAAAAACTCAACGCATTTAAAGATAAACTGGAAACGGAAACGGTCACAGAAGCAGATGTGGATGATCTGATCCAGGAATTCCAGACACTTCAGGATGCAGCAGCATTGTATAAAGAATCAGGTAATGAGGCAATCAGAAATCAGATTGTTTACTGGCTGGATTGCTGGAAAGATACAACAGATGCAGCGATTGCATACCTGAATGGAGTAAAGAGTTCTCTGAACGGAGATGTATCCGCAGTTGTGGAATACAATACAGAAGGAGAAACGGCATTCGCACAGTCCAAGACGCATGATTTCCTGTATGTAAATTATCAGGAAGTCGCAGAAGTCGGAGTACAGCATATTGTTCCGTTTATTAAAAAACTGGCTGAATATGTATCAGGCAAAGCAGAACTTGCCCTGAATCCGGACAAAGTGATCCGTAAATACATCACAAGCCGTACAGACACACCGACAGGCTCTGCGGATAACTTATTTGACGGAGATGACAGCACAAGTGCGATTTATAAGACACCGAATAAGATTACAACAGGTACCTATATCGGAGTAAGTTACAGCAAGGCAATCAAGATCAATGATATCCGGTTCCTTCTTGGAGCAGGAAAAGATCATATGGATCAGGCAAAGCTGCAGTACACAACCGATGGAAAGACCTGGAAAGATCTGGAGCTTACAGGCATGAACAATAGTTTTGCAGGTGTCAGAAACCAGAACCAGGAAGTAAGTGTTGCAAAAGAAAATCTTCCGGAAGATTTTGAAGCAATGGGTATCCGCCTGATTGCAACAGCAGACAATGCAGCAGATGCATGGCTGCAGGTTAATGAGATCACGATCAACAAAGATGAGAATACAGATGACGGCGACGACAGCGAACTCAGTTATACATTAATGAAGCCGGATCGCTGGAGTGTTTACCAGGGATCAGAATCACTCCTTCGTGACGGAAATGACAGTACATTTATCTGGTTTAATACAGGTACTGGTGATGCTGTAAATGTAGATGATTTCCTTGGATACGATCTTGGAAAGGTTGCAACATTGGAAAGTGTACATATCGCAGTAGGATCACCGTCCAATGGTGATAAGTTTGTAAAATATACAGTTGAGACATCTGTAGATGGAACGAGCTGGACAGCCGTTCCGGGATATGAATCCCATACAGGAACAACTTCAGGAACTGATGTACTGGATATTGAATTAAACGGACTTTCTGCACAGTATATCCGTATCCGCAATCTGGAATATCGACAGACTTGGGCGAGATTCTCAGAATTTACGGTAACAGAAAGAGTAAATAATACAGGAACAAAAGATAACGTATTTACAAATATCGAGAACTGTGAGGTCCTTGGAACAGCAGCAGAAGGAACTGTATCACTGAATGCAGCATCCTTAAGCGTAGGAGCCGGAAAGTATATCGGAATCGATCTTGGACATATCAAGGCGGTGACAGGAATTACCAGTCCGACAGGAACTTCACTGAAGTTACAGACTTCTATGAATGGGGTAGAGTGGACAGGGGTAACAGATCCGTCCCAGGCAGCCGATGCACGTTATATCAGACTTTATAATGATACAGATGCAGCAGTGGATGTAAGCTGGGATGCTTTCACAGTAACGTATGAATTTATTGGTGAAAAGACAGTAACCAGTGATTTTGCACAGAACGATGCAAGCCGTGATATGCGTGGAAGTGGAAACGTCAATAATGTTTTTGACGGAGACCTTACAACATATGGAACGATCACAGGTGTGCAGGATAGCGGAAAGAAGATCGTGTTTGACCTTGGACAGACGATCGACTTCAAGTCCATCCGTTACTATGTAAAAGAGACAAGCCTTGATTTCCTGCGTTATGCAAAATTTGAAGTAGCAAATGATCCTGATGCAGCAAACTGGACAACAGTGCTGACTGTAGGAAATAATTCTTTCGAGAATACAGCCAATACAGATACAGCAAAAGATTATGCAGCTCTGCTACATGACAGTGAGAATCCTGGAAATATGTATGCAGAGCAGACAGGGCTGAATGTAAGCGGACGTTACTTAAGAGTTGTACCGCTTAAGACATACAGTTACAGATGGGTTGATTTCTATGAGATCCAGATCAATGGTGGAGCCTATATCTCTACAGAGTCAAATCGAGATATCGTATCGACCGTGATCGAAGAAAAAGGAAAAGTACCTTCCAATGTATTTGAAGAAGATTACCGTACGGTATACAAGCCGTCAGAAGCAAATGGATCATTTACTTATCGCATTTCTGATCTGGAGGCAAAGAGAACGATCCGTATGATCCAGAATGGAGCAGCATCTGATGCAGTTGTAACTGCAAGAATTGCAAATGAAGATGGAAGTAATATCCAGAGAGTTACACTTGGTAAACTGAGCCAGGCAATCAATGAATTTGCTGTAGTTTCAGATAAAAGAATTTTGGATGTAACAGTAACCTGGGGTGAAAATATTCCGGAAATTTCAATGATCAAGACAAGCAGTAAGGCAGCAGCTACAGTTGACAAGACAAAGCTGGATGAGGCGATTGCGGCAACAGGAAGCAGTGATGCAGCAAACTGGACAACAGATTCTAAAGCAGCAGTAGATAAAGCGAAAGCAGTTGCTGAAGAACTGAAAACGAATGAGTATGCTACACAGGATACAGTTGATACAGCAGCAGGTGCATTGAAGACTGCATGCAGTAAGGCAAAAGTAAAAGCAGATGCTACAGTTCTTGAGGCACTTCGCAGGGCAGTTGCAGAGAAGAAGAGCCAGAAAGACGGAGAGGTTGAAGTTTATACAGCCAAGACATTTACAGCATATGAAAATGTACTCAATAAGATTGTGGCAGCACTGGAGGATACAGATAATCTTTCCCAGGATACAGCAGAAAAGCTGAAGACTCAGATTGAAGAAAAAGAAGCAGCTCTTGAGTATTCAAAAGTAGAAAGAGAACTTGCTGAACTGGAGCTTCAGGCAGGAGCTGATTATAATGCAGCTGATTATACGACAGCATCTGCCAAAGCATATACCGATGCAAAGAAAGCTCTGAGTGATCTGATCGAAGCAGATAATACTACAAGAGTTAATCCGACAGAGATCGCAGCAAAGAAAGCAGCTTATACAGACAGTATTACAGCATTAGTTGATGTGAGAAGTCTGAAGAGCGTGATCGCAGAATGCAATGAACGGCATGAGGGAAATGAAAAGAAGTATACAGCAGCAAGCTGGAAGAATTACAGTGATGCACTGGATGCAGCAAATGCTGTTCTTGCAAATGGAACAACAGAAAGTGTACAGGAAGCAGAGACAGCTCTGCAGGCAGCAGAAGGAGCACTTGTACTGAAAGATACATCCGCAGTACAGACAGTCATTGATGAGATGAAGAAAGTCAATGCGGAAAATTACACAAGCGACAGCTATGCAGTCCTGAAAGCAGCTATCGCACAGGCTGAAAGCCAGATTGATGATGAGACAAAGGCAGATGCCAATATCCGTGCTATGCAGGATGCGAAAGCAAATCTTATCAGCATCGTGGAACTGAATGCAGCATTAAGTGATGCAGCAAAATATGAAGCAGCTAATTATACAACAGATTCCTATACAGTTCTGGCAGCAACTGTAAATGCGGATAACATGAATACATTGAAGACATCCGGTACAGCAGAACAGATTGCAGAAGCAGTACAGTCTATCCGCAATGCAATCGATGGTCTTGTATTAAGAGCAACAGATATGGATGCTTACAGAGATAAGATTCAGTTCAAGTCTGAAGCAGGAGATTACACAGAAGAGACTTATACAGAGTATAAGGAAGCTTACGATGCACTGATGGCACTGGACAGCAGTACAGGAAATGTATCAGCAGATGAGTTCCAGGCAGCAAAAGCAAGATTTGAAAATGCACAGGCAGCACTGAAAATGATCAAGGCAGATTACACGAAAGTGGATGAAGCACTTGCAAAAGTACCGGCTGATCTGAGTATTTATACAGATGCAACTGTGAAGACACTGAAAGATGCGATCGCCAAGGTCGACAGAAATCAGCCATTGTCCAAGCAGGCAGAAGTAGATGCTTATGCAGATGCGATTCATGATGCAATCAACAACCTGGTTGTAAAATCCAAGTCTGATGATGGAAAGGATAACCAGAACGGTAATTCCAACAATGGTCAGAATAATGGAAATACAGCAGGTAATGGAAATGGATCGGGCAAAGGAAATGGCACATCCGCTAACGGAGCAGTCAAGACCGGAGATACTGCACCGATCGCAGGAGCATTTGCACTGATGATACTGGCAGCAGGGGCGGTTGTAACCGTGCTGAAAAGAAAAAGATACTAAATTAAAAAACCGGGTGTCCGTACAAAAGGACACCTGAAATGAGATAATAAGAATCAGATGAGGAAATCTTATCTGGTTCTTATTTTTTGTTACACAAATTTGAAAGCTTATTTAAAAAAATAAGTTGTAAATGCAGTTCTCAAATGAATACAGACTGAATCAATACGGCAGCAATGAAGCAGCAGAAAGGAATATGATTTATGAGAAGAATAACTTATACGAACTGGATGTCCAAAATTTTTAAAGAAATCACCAACGGAAGAGGAGAGCGGGTGCTCGAGAATCCTGCAGTTCAGGTCCTTGGAGCTATTTTCAGAAAGATGAATCTAGATCAGAATACCATCGGAGCTGTGTCAGAACGTCTGCAGAATGAGAAAGAGAAAAAAGATAATATTGTGAAAATAATTGTTGCAGTAGTTATCATATATCTGATCTGTTATATCATTGGCGGCGAAGTTGAGTGGCTGGCAAGAACGGCGATTATATGGACGGGAATCGTGTTGGCGATCCGGGGGATAAGGAAGAAAAACTAAGTGCCCCCTGTATATGAATTGCCATATGTCGCGGATGATCAGGAGATATTGTCTGAATATACAATTCAGACATACATCTTCAGACCTCTGCATAGATTGTAAAAAATAAACGATGCAGGGGCTTTTCCATGAGAGATTATATTGAGGAGCGGGCGGTGGAAATCGCAGACTATATTATAGAAAATAGTGCGACGGTGAGACAGACTGCGAAGCAATTCAGGATAAGTAAGAGTACGGTACATAAAGACGTCACCGAACGGCTTCTTCAAATCAATCCCTCTCTGGCACAGGAGGCACGAAAAGTGTTGGACATGAATAAATCAGAACGACATATCAGAGGTGGGATGGCAACAAGAGAAAAATATCTCCATCAACATTTGCGACAGATGTAAATGAGAGCAGATAAATGAGAGAAAAATAGAATTTAGTTTAGAGAGAGCAGAAGGACAGAATCTCAAAGGAGCATATAGGGATTCAAAGTCCTTTTGGCTAGCGTAAAATTTTTCTCGGATAATGGAAAATAGATAAAAAGAGAACACCACT
>ERZ837590.656-NODE-656-length-25512-cov-93.877715_pt1 | contig 25512 bp, 27 predicted proteins | sample MGYA00519573_ERZ837590 | MGnify/ENA primary metagenome ERZ837590 (study PRJEB31850, sample SAMEA3708820) | human gut metagenome | biome: human gut; feature: human-associated habitat; material: faeces | place: China | collected 2014 ... | reverse complement strand
ACCCGGAACTGGCCGTTCACCCGCTTCACGTCCGCCGAGAGCACCACGCACTGGTCGCCGTATTTCTGGGCCGCCGCCGGAATGAGGCCGGGGTCCCGCAGAGCGCCCGAGTTGACGCTGACCTTATCGGCACCGCATTTCAGCACCCGGTCAAAATCCTCCAGCGTGTTGATGCCGCCTCCTACGGTCAGCGGGATGAAGATCTCGCTTGCCACCCGGGTCAGGATATCGGTGAACAGAGCGCGGCCCTCAAAGCTGGCGGTGATATCGTAGAATACCAGCTCGTCGGCACCGGCGGCGTTGTACATCCGGGCCATCTCCACCGGGTCGGCCACATCCCGGATGCCCTCAAAATTTGTGCCCTTGACCACCCGGCCATTCCGGACATCCAGACAGGGAATGATGCGTTTTGTGATCATTTTCGTTCCCCTCCGTTTAATTCTGCACCAGTTCTACACAACGTTTCAGATCCAGTGCCCCGGTATACAGGCTCTTGCCCAGGATCGCGGCAGCGGTGCCCATCTTTTTCAGCTCCAGCAGCTCGGCCTCCGACGAGATGCCGCCGCTGGCCGTGAAGGCCACGCCCGGCACCTCTGCCGCCAGCTGGCGGTACAGCGCCAGATTCGTGCCCTGCATGGCACCATCACAGGCAATGTCGGTGTAGATGATGGCCGTGCACCCCGCATCTGCCAGCCGCCTGCAGAAGTCCACGCCCTTTTCGGCGCTGACCTCCTTCCACCCGTGGATGGCAACAAATCCATCTTTGGCATCCACCCCCACGGCGATCCGTTCGCCGTAGCGCTTCAGCATCCGGGCCGTGAAATCAAAATCCGTCACGGCCACACTGCCCAGGATGCAGCGATCCACGCCCAGAGAAAGGTATTTTTCAATGCGCTCCTCCGTGCGGATGCCGCCGCCCACCTCAATGTACAAGCCGCCCTGCTTTGCCAGCGCGGCAATGGATCCGTAGTTGGAAAGGGTGCCGTCCTTTGCGCCGTCCAGATCCACAATGTGGAGATACCTGGCCCCGGCCTCCACAAACTGCCGGGCCTGTGCGCAGGGGTCGTCCCCGTAAACAGTCATACGGTCGTAATCTCCCTGCGTCAGGCGGACAACTTTGCCGCCTCGCAGGTCAATGGCTGGGAATAGATTCATAGTTTCTCCTTTAGCGGCCTTACCCTCTCAGCTTCGCTGCGCTCAGCAGCTCTCCCAAAGGGAGAGCCTTTGGCAAAACCGGAAAGTTTACCGTACTGCCAAGGCCTCGCCCTTTGGGAGAGGTGGCATCACGCAAGTGATGACGGAGAGGGCGAGCCAGTTTACAATTCTGCAAACGCTCTCAAGATCCGCAGCCCCGTCTCCCCGCTCTTTTCGGGGTGAAACTGGGTGCCGTACACCCTGCCCGCCCTGACCACGCCGGTCACGGGGATGGAGTAATCGCTGACAGCAAGTGTACTCCCGGTACAATTTTTGCCGTAGTAGCTGTGGACGTAATAGACATACTCGCCCTCACGGATGTATCGGAAAAGCGGGTCATCCCGTACGATGTGCAGGGCGTTCCAGCCGATCTGCGGTACCTTGAGGGTTTTGTCTTTCAGGTCAGGCTCCAGCGGGCAGACCTCGCCTTTGACAAAGCCCAGGCCTGCATGCTCACCGTACTCATAGCTTTTTTCAAAGAGCAGCTGCATTCCCAGGCAGATGCCCAGCAGGGGCTTTTGCGCCGCCTGCTCCCGGATGACCGGCACCAGACCGGTAGCCGAGAGCTTGTCCATGGCATCGCCAAAGGCACCCACCCCCGGCAGGATGAGCCGGTCAGCCTTGCGGATGGTCTGTGCATCGGCGGTCACAACGGCCTCCAGCCCCAGATGCGTCAGGCTGGAGCGCAGGCTGAACAGGTTGCCCACGCCGTAATCGATGATCGCGATCATACCAGCAGTCCTTTCGTGGAGGGGATCTCATCCCGGTGGGCGGCATCAACAGCGACTGCCGCAGCCAGCGCGCGGCCTGCCCCCTTGAAGCAGGCTTCGAGGATGTGGTGGGTATTTTCCCCTGCAAATTGTACAAAGTGGAGCGTAGCGGGCACATTGCGGGCAAAGCCCAGCCAGAACTCCGAGGCGCATTCCACATCGAAATCGCCCACCTTTTCGGTCTTGCAGTGGACATCCCAGTTCAGGGTGCACCGGCCCGAAAGGTCTACCGCGCAGAGCACCAGCGCCTCATCCATGGGCAGGTAGAAGCTGCCATACCGCTGGATGCCCCGCATCTCGCCCAGCGCCCGGGCAAAGGCCTGCCCCAGTGCAATGCCGATATCCTCAGCCGTGTGGTGGTAATCCACCTCCACATCCCCGTGGCAGGTGAGCACCAGGTCAAACCGGCCATGGCGGGCAAACAGCTCCAGCATGTGGTTCAGGAACCCACAGCCGGTGTCCACCTCATAGCGGCCCGCACCGTCCAGATTCAGGGTCAGCTCGATCTGGGTCTCGTTGGTGTTGCGTTCCAGTGTCACTTCCCGCATGAGTCATTCCTCCATTATTTTGTCAAGGGTGTTCAGGAAGATCTGCATCTGCTCCGGCGTGCCGATCGTGATGCGCAGCCAGTTTTCAATGCGCGGGGCATCAAAGTGGCGCACCAGAACGCCCTTTTTCTTCAACTTCTGGTACAATTCGCCGCCGTTTTTCTTTTGTGTAGAGGCGAACAGGAAGTTGGAGCGGCTGTCCAGCACCGCAAAGCCCCGGGCTTCCAGCTGCTCTTTTGTCCATGTGCGGGTGTCCACGATGGCGGCACGGGTCTTTTCAAAATAAACGGTATCTTCCAGCGCGGCCTGCCCTGCTTTCAAGGTCAGGCGGTTGATGTTATAGGGGTTCAGGCTGAACTTGACCCGGTTCAGATCTGCGATGAGGCTGGCGCTGCCCATGGCAAGGCCCAGCCGCGCTCCTGCCAGCTGGCGGGATTTCGAGAAAGTCTGCACCACCAGCAGGTTGTCGTACCGGTCAATGAGCGGCACGCAGCTCTCGCCGCCAAAGTCCACATAGGCCTCATCCACAATGACCACATTGTCAGGGTTCGCTTTCAGGATGCCCTCGATGGCACTGCGGGGCAGGGCCAAGCCGGTGGGGGCGTTGGGGTTTGCGATGACGATGGTCTCGTTCAGGCCGTAGTAATCGGCGGGGTCAAGGGTGAAATCCTCCTTCAGCTGGATGATATGGTTGGGGATGTGCATCAGCCCGCACCAGACGCTGTAACAGCCATAGGTGATGTCGGCATAGGCCAGCGGGTGGGTCTCGTCACAGAAGGCCCGCAGGGCAAAGAAAAGGTTCTCGTCACTGCCGTTGCCGGGCATGATCTGATCCGGCTGCAGGCCAAAGTGCACCGCCGCCGTTTTCAGCAGGTCGGTGCAGGCGGGGTCGGAGTAGAGACGGAGCTTTTCCACCTCATGCTCGCTCACCGCCGCCACCACCGCCGGGCTGGGCAGATAGGGGCTTTCGTTGGTGTTCAGCTTGATGTATTGCTGGTCCTGCGGCTGCTCCCCTGGGGTGTAGGGGGTGACTGTTTCAAGTTTCGGAGAGAGATATTTACTCATAGCAATTTCCTCACTGTCAGCGTCCTCACCCTCTCAGGCGCTTCGCGCCAGCTCCCCCAAAGGGGGAGCCTCTGGCGGTTTTCCGTAACCTTGCGGGAAATTGCCAAAGCCTCTCCCTTTGGGAGAGGTGGCATTGCAAAGCAATGACGGAGAGGGCGAGCCGCCTTTAGTCCTCTTCATATCTTATCGTCACACTCTTCGCATGGGCGTGCAGGCCCTCGCGCTCGGCAAAATCGGCAATGCGGGGTGCCACCTCGCCCAGCGCCTCGCGGGTGTAGTAGAGGAAGCTGGACTTCTTCACAAAGTCGTCCACACCCAGCGGGCTGGAGAAGCGGGCCGTGCCGCTGGTGGGCAGGGTGTGGTTGGGGCCTGCAAAGTAATCCCCCAGCGCCTCCGGCACATTGCGGCCCAGGAAGATGCTGCCCGCGTTTTTGATCTCGTTCAGCACGCCGAAGGGATCCTCCACGCAGACCTCCAGATGCTCCGGTGCAATGATGTTGCAGGCCTCAATGGCCTTGTGCAGGTCGGTGCAGACGATGATCTTCCCATTGTCGTCCACGCTGGCGCGGGCAATGGCGGCACGGGGCAGCTGGGGGATCTGCACCTCCAGCTCTGCCTGCACGGCCCTGGCCAGCGCCGGACTGTCGGTGACAAGAACAGGGCTGGCCAGCTTGTCGTGCTCGGCCTGGCTCAGCAGATCTGCCGCCACCCAGGCGGGGTTGCAGCCGCCGTCGGCCAGCACCAGGATCTCGCTGGGGCCAGCGATCATATCAATGCCCACCTTGCCGAACACCTTCCGCTTGGCGGTGGCGACGTAGATGTTGCCGGGGCCGACGATCTTGTCCACCGCCGGGATGGTCTGGGTGCCGTAGGCCAGCGCGGCCACGGCCTGTGCACCGCCGGTCTTGAAGATCTTGGTCACACCGGCGGTGGCGGCGGCGGCAAGGATGACCGGATTCACCCTGCCGTCCTTTCCGGCGGGGGTGGTCATCACGATCTCCGACACGCCCGCGACCTTGGCCGGGATGACATCCATCAGCACGGTGGAGGGATAGGCCGCCGTGCCGCCGGGCACATATACGCCCGCCTTCTCAATGGGGGTATATTTCTGGCCCAGCACGATGCCGGGCTTCTCGTTGATCACGAAGTTCTTGTGCACCTGCTGGCGGTGGAAGCTCTCAATGTTGGCGGCAGCCTCCCGCAGGGTCTCAAGGAAATAGGGGTCCATATTGGCAAAGGCCTCGTCGATCTCCGCCTGCGTCACCTGCAGGTCATCGATCTTTGCCCCGTCAAATTTCAGCGCGTACTCCTTCAGCGCCTCATCGCCCCGGGCGCGGACCTCGGCAATGATGCCGTCCACCACATCCTCCACGTTTTTCTCCGCGCGGATGTCCCGGTTCAGGATCTCCTCGGGCCTGAGCTCATCAAAATTATACAGCTTGATCATTTTGTTTCCTCCTGCAAGGTCTTGCGCAGCGCTTCCAGCATGGCATCCATCTCGTTGTGCTTGAACTGGTAGCTGGCCTTATTGGCAATGAACCGGGCCGAGATGGGCATGAACTCGGTGACCACCCGCAGGCCGTTCTCCCGCAGGGTAGTGCCGGTCTCCACGATATCCACAATGACATCGGAAAGGCCCAGAATGGGGGCCAGCTCAATGGAGCCATTCAGCTTGATAATATCGATATCCCGCCCGATGGACGCATAGTAGCTCTTTGCAATGTTGACAAATTTGGTCGCCACCCGCACCGGGCGGCTGGGGTCATCCTTGTAATCCGCCGGGGCAGCCACGCACATCCGGCACCTGCCAAGGCCGGTATCCAGCAGCTCGTAGACATCGGCAGAGGCCTCGGTGAGGATATCCTTGCCCACAATGCCCACATCTGCCGCGCCGTGTTCAACGTAGATGGCCACATCGCTGGGCTTGACAAGGAAGTACCGTATGCCCGCCGCAGGGTTCTCCACCACCAGCTTTCGGGTGGCGTTGTAGTCCTCGGTGCAGCCGTAGCCGATGCGGGCCAGCAGGTCATACATCCTGTCGCCCAGACGGCCCTTGGGCAGGGCCACATTCAGCATGACCCGGTCCGTGCTGTTCCTCTGCACCGGCGGGGTGGGGGCGCTCAGGCGGTCAAGCTCGTCCAGATAGACCGCAAAGCCGATGGCCCCGGCCCCGGGGGTGAACTTCTGCATCAGCAGGTCATAGCGGCCGCCCTTGAGCAGGGGCCGCGGCAGGCCCTGCAGGTAGCCCTGAAAGACCAGCCCGTTGTAGTATTCCATCTCACCGGCAAGGCTCAGGTCAAGGCGGACCGCCCCGCCGGAGGCCTCCAGCGTTTTGGCCAGTGCCCGCAGCTCAGCGGCGGCGGTGCGCATCCGCTCGTTGCGGCAGGCGCTCTCTGCCTTTGTCAGCGTCTCCTCGCAGCTGCCGGAAAGCTCCAGCAGGCCGGTCAGGGCAGCGGCCCCGGCGGCATCCAGCCCGGCGGCCTGCGCGGCGCGGCGCAGCTCGTGCGCATTCTTTTCCCGCAGCTTTTCCAGCAGGCCGGGGCGGGCATTCTCCGGCACGCCCAGTGCGTCGAACAGGCCGAACAGATAGCCCATGTGGCTGACTTCCAGCACCCACGCGGCCCCCAGCTGGGCCAGGCTCTGCGCTGCCAGCCGGACCGCCTGCTGCACCTGTGCTTCCCCCACCGCGCCCAGCATCTCAAGGCCCATCTGGGAGATCTCCTGGAAGGTGTGGCTCTCTGCCGAGGGGCGGTAGACGTTCTCATGGTAGTAATACCGCAGGGTCTCGCCGGGGGCGGGCTGGGCCGTCTTGGCGATAGACAGGGTCACGTCCGGCTTGAGCGCCAGCAGACGGCCATCCAGGTCGGTGAAGGTGATGACCTGCTCCGAGGACAAAAAGCTCCGGTTCTCCTGATAAAGCCCGTACTCCTCAAAGCGGCCCATGTGATATTTGCGGCAGCCCGCCGCCTCATACAGCGCCCGCAGCGCAAAGGAGGCCCGCTCCTTGGGCTGCAAACTGTCCAGACTGAATTCCATCTCGATCTCCTCGTTCCCTCTCTGCGTATTTCCCACTTCTTTTGTTTATTTCACTTTATCGAGATAAAGTTGTAAAGCGTGAAAGTAACAGCTTTTCAGCCCTATCTTACCGTTTTTCTGTGCGTTTGTACAGAAAGGCGAAATCATTTCACCCCAGCGCCAAAACAGATGATGGAGAGCGAAAACCGGGGATGCAAAAAGGCCGCCGCCCATTCGAAAACAGGCAGCGGCCATGCAACTTGATTTTTTTCTTAGCCCAGCAGCGCCAGCACACCGGCCTTGGGGCGGGCACCCACAGCCTGATTCACAAGCTTGCCATCGCGGAACACCAGCAGGGTGGGGATGCTCATCACGCCGAACTGAGAGGCCAGCTCGGGCTGTTTATCCACATTGACCTTGCCCACCTTGACATCGGTGCGCTCCTCAGCCACCTCGTCCACGATGGGGCTCAGCATCCGGCAGGGGCCGCACCAGGTGGCCCAGAAGTCCAGCAGAACAGGCTTTGTGCTGTGCAGCACCTCTGCCTCAAAGTTTTCTTTGGTAATGGTAACAACAGCCATATCGGTTTCCTCCATTTTTTATCCGCACCCTCTGCGGGGGCGGTCAGTTCCCTCAAAAGAAGGAGTGATTCTTACTTATGGCTCTAGTATACCCCAACCGACAGGATTTTTCCAGAAACAATCTGTGAACAAAAAAGGCGGCGGCCCGCCCGCTTGGGGAGAGCCGCCGCCCTGTGTTATTCTTTGGAGTTCTCCGGGCTGTCTGGTCAGAGCGATCAGGCCGTGACCCAGGCGATCGCGGTAACGGGCCACCAGCCGGTCAGGTTCAGAGCGGTGTAAACGCCAACGATTGCGTTGCCGATGGACTTACCCATGTAATCGGCAGCGGCATTGATGCCCTTTGCTGCCAGATCGGTGATATTCTCGCCGTTCTTCTTGTTGTTCTTGATCCAGGTACGGGTCTGATCCAGACCCCAGATCAGGTTTGCAACAGAAATGACTGCGCCGATCGTCCAACCCACAGCAAACGGAGCGGTAAAACCGTCGCCGCCGCTGGTATAGGTCATTTCTTCTTCGTTCATCACGTTGTAGTTCGCGGGCAGCATGAGCTTCTTTTCCATAATAATACTCCTTTACAAAAGCATTTATTGCACGGTGCATCGTACACCGCAGGTTACAGAAAACAGACCCGGTATCCCACTATCCTGGCTTACAGGATCAGCAGAACAGCGCTCAGGGGAGCCAGAGCCACCACCATGGTGCTGGAAACGGCATCCCGGACAAAATTGGCTGCGGACTTGGACATATCCTCGCCGACAGCATCTGCGGCACGGCCCAGAACGGTGAAGAGATTGCCCTCACGGTTGCTCTTCTTATTCAGCCAGTCCTTGGAAACGGAAATGCCCCAGATATAGCTGGCACCCAGCACCACAGCACCCACGACCGTAGCGGCAGTGGTTGCAAAGCCGCCGAAATCGGAACCGCCCTGGGTATAGGTCATCTCTTCTTCGGAAAGCACTGCGTATTCAGCAGGCAGATTCATGTTCTTGTTCATAGGTCTCATACTCCTTTTTTGAGCAGCTTGAACCGATGGTCTTCTTTCCCAATTTACCATCCGGTTTCCAGCCTTATATTACTACATCACACAGTCTCATGCAATGGATTTTGTGAAAAACAATCAAAAATCGGAAAGTCGCATGAAAAAACAAACGAAAGTTTGGTGAAAAACACTGCAATAATTTTCCACTTAGCCTGCCACGCCCGCACGGTAGAGATACGGGTCGGTGGTAAAGCTGGCATAGCTGTACAGCACAAGGATCTGGTCGTAGTCGTTGGCCGCAATGAGCTGGTCCAGCCCATAGTTATAGTTGCGGAAATCCACCACGTCGATGGCCGCATAGTTGGCTGTCAGGTAGGGCACAAAGCTGTTGGCATAGCTGTCCTTAATGACCAGGATCTTTCCCTCGCCGTCACCCTCCACCCGGCTCAGGCCGTTGTTGCCGTGCAGGAACATGGCGTACTTATCATACACCTTCAGCTTGTCCAGATCATACAGGCCGGTGGTGGTGCCCTCGGTGGGCTGGCCCGGGCCGGTGACGTTCCAGACCGTCAGGCTGTTCTGCAGGTCGTACCAGGTAATGGTGTCGGGCTCGGCATTCCAGGTGCGGGCCTTGGAGTAGTGCGTGCCGTAGAAATCCTCACAGGTCTCGGCCGTGTGGGCATCCCGGTCAAAGGGGGTCAGGCCCAGCGTCTCACAGAACTGCTGGTAGGCGTAGTAGGCCCCCAGCGTTGTCCAGTGGTGGTCGGTACGGTAGTAGAGGTATTCCTCTTTGTGCTCCGTCAGGGTGGGCAGAACATCAATGAACCGCCCGTAGGCCTCCCCCTGTGCGGCAACACCTTCCAGAATGCCCTTCTCATCGATCTGGGGTGTCCCCGCCGGGATATTCTCAGGGTAGACCACTGAGGCCGACGGCACCAGCATGAGGTTCACCCTGCCCGGGTAGCGCTGGGCAAGGCTCTGGACGGCGGCAAGGTTCTTCGCCATCCCCTTTTCCTCATTTTTCAGGATGCTGTAATGCCGGGCGAACATCATGTGCTCCCGGCCCAGCAGGATGCCGCCGCTCTGGGTCTTTTGGAAGAGGGTGGTCTCCGCCGCGCTCTGCAGGCTGATCCACTGGTCGCGGCCAAACACCTGATCCTTGACGTATCGGGTGTAGCTGGTGAAGTAGTTGTTCAGCCCGTCGGCGGAAACCGCGGTCAGTCTGGGCCGCTGGGTCAGGGTGGTGTTTTCCAGTTCACTGTACGCGCGGTCGGGCGTGGCCATATCCAGCACGAACAGCCCGATAAAGAACAGCCCGAAGGCCACCAGTACCGGGTACCGGAACAGAGAGGGAGTTTTCTTTGCATGCTTTTCCATTCAGATTCCCTCCTCAGAAGTTGAAATACAGGAACGGGCTGTTGGTGCTGCCCACCACATACGCCGTGGAGAGCACCAGAAGCACCAGCACCGCAGCCACACGGGTCACGGTGTGCTTGCGCAGGGCATTCCAGAGCTTTTCGATGAGCGGGGTGCAGCACAGGATGCTGACCGCCAGCAGTACGCCGTAGTTGCGCAGGAAGTAGACCGGAGACGCACCGCCCGAGGGGAGGAAGAGCTTGCGGAACAGCAGCCCGAAGCCCACCCCGGCCTCGTTGCCCACAAACATGGCCCAGCCCACCACCACAAGGAACATGGTGTAGATGTGGGGCCAGATCTTTCCTTTTTCCAGATACTTGAGCAGGAACAGCTTTTCAATGGCCAGCAGGACAAAGTAGTACAGGCCCCAGCAGATAAAGTTCCAGTCTGCGCCGTGCCAGATGCCGGTGAGCAGCTCCACCACGAACAGGTTGAAGATCTGCCGCTTCAGGCCCTTGCGGTTGCCGCCCAGCGGGATATAGACATACTCGCGGAACCAGCCGGAAAGGGTCATGTGCCAGCGCCGCCAGAACTCGGTGATAGAACGGGAGATATAGGGGAAGTTGAAGTTCTGGGGGAAATCAAAGCCCAGCATCTTGCCCATGCCGATGGCCATCAGGGAGTAACCGGAAAAATCAAAGTAGAGCTGGAGCGAGTAGGCGATGACACCCAGCCAGACCAGCGGCGTGGACGCATTGGCAAGGCCCACAAAGGTGGTGGAAGGGCTGTCGGCAATGCCGATGATATCCGTCCAGAGCGCGCCGACGGCATCCGCCAGCAGGACCTTTTTTGCCAGACCGAAGGTGAACAGGGTCATGCCTTCCTCGATCTGCTGCAAGCTGTAACGATGCTTGTAAACGTGCAGCTGGGCCGAGACATCCCGATACTTGACGATGGGGCCCGCAATGAGCTGGGGGAACATGACAACATAAGCGCCGAAGTCGATGATGTTGTGCTCAGTCTTTACCTCCCGACGGTAGACATCAATGGTGTAGGAAAGGGTCTGGAAGGTATAAAAGCTGATGCCCAGCGGCAGGACGCTGATGCCCTGAATGGCCGCAAATCCGGTGCCCAGCAGGCTGTTGATGCTGCGCAGGACAAAGTTTGCGTACTTGAAGTAGAACAGCATCCCCAGGCTGGCTGCAAGGGCGACCAGCAGCAGCACCTTGCGCACGCCGGGCTTTGCGTCAAACGCTTCCAGCCCCAGGCCGCAGAGATAGTTGATGAGGATCAGGGCCAACATGACCGGGAAGAACCGGACCTCACCCCAGCAGTAGAACACCAGGCTGCACACAAAGAGCACCGTATTCTTGAGCTTTGCGGGCGCAAGGTAATACAGCGCCAGCGTGATGGGAAGAAACCGGAACAGAAAGATGATGGTGCTGAAAACCAAGGCTTCGACCTCCTTTTAAAAAAAGAGCTGCTGCAAATGCCCTCTCACACTCGCTGCGCTCGTCAGCTCTCCCTTTGGGAGAGGCGGCAGTGCGGAGCATTGACGGAGAGGGCCTGCAGCAGCCCCATTCAGTTTTATTTTACTCTCCCAGTGCGCTGTCCACCGCGCTGTCCAGATCGGCAGTGCACTCGTTGGAAGCGATGACCATGACCACGGTGTTGTCCTTGAAGGCGATCACGGCGTTCTCCACATTTTCCTGGGCCTGTGCGAACTCAGCGTAGTTGCCGTAGAACGCCACCTGATCCTGCTGGTAAGCAGTCAGCTGGTTTGCAACCTCCTCAGCCTTGCCGTCAGCAGCTTCCACGACCAGCACCATGCCGGCATCGCCGTTGTCGTTGCTCTTCACACCCTTGTAGCTCACCACGTCCTCAGCAGGCAGGTTGAAATCATACTCAATGTTCATGGCAGCGATTTCAAACTGGTTGGAGATGGGGTTGGCATCCAGCAGGGTCTCGAACGGTGCGTTCAGGGCATCGGTGCTGTTGTCCTCGCCCAGCGGGATGCTGGAAGCCTGGCTCAGCACAGTGGAGGCAGGCTCAGAGGACGCGGCAGAAGAAGCGGTAGAACCGGAAGAAGAACCGCAGCCGGCCAGCAGAGCACAGCTCAGGGCCAGAGAAGCAGCGGTCAGAATGATTTTAGCACGAAGTTTCATGGATTATTCCCTCTTTTATCTGTTTTACACCGGTTCGCCCACGCGGAAGAGTTTCCGACAACGAACCATTGTTATCTTACCATATCAAAGCCCGAATTGCAAACGGCAGGCAGAAGATTTTACGGTTTCTTCACCAGCGCTTTGCCGCTCAGCCCGCGATCTGCTGCAGGGCGGCGATATAGTCCTCAAAGCACAGGCCGCTGGCGTTGATCTTTGCGGCGTTTTCCACGCCCACATAGCGCCAGTGCCAGGGCTCGTAGGTGATCTCGGTCTTCTCCTCGGCCCCCTTGGGGTAGCGCAGGATGAACCCGTACTCCCCGGCGTGCTGGCAGAGCCAGCGGAAAGCAGTCGTGTTCTCAAAGCCCTCGTCCAGGCCGGTGTGCTCGGGGCTGTTCAGGTCTGCGGCCAGACCGCAGTTGTGCTCGGAGTAGCCCGGCGGGTTGACAACGGCGGCGGCCATTTCCTTCGCCTTGGCATCGTCATAGCCCTGCTGCTTATAATAGTTGGTCTTTTTCTCGTAGAGGCTGGTCTGGTAGGACACGCTGCGGTAGCCGCTCTGCATCCAGACGGTCACGTTCTCCGCAGCGGCAGCCTTCTGCAGCTCCAGAAAGGCATTGCAGGCCACGGTCTGCAGGGTCTTGTTCACTGCGGTCTTGGAGCCGCACTCGGCGGTCTCAAAGGTGTAGTTTTCCGGCATCTTATTGGTGTGGTTCACAAGGATCATCAGCGGGTCGGCCAGCATGGCCTTCGCCTCGGCGGCGGTCAGGCCCAGCAGGTTGTCCCGGCTCTCCACGCTCTCAGAGGCGGCTCCGCTCACGGCGCTGCTCTCCACCTTGCTGCCCGGCGCAGCCGATGGCAGACTGCTTGCCGCACTATTGGCGGCGCTCCCGGCGGCATCCGCCGTGGGCACCGGGGCCTTGCGGCGGGAAAGCAGGAAGGACACACCGCCCACGACCACGCAGACCACAAGGGTCAGCCCGGCGATGCGGCGGATGGCGCGGTTGCGTCGCCGCCGCCGGATCTCTGCCCGGGTCAGGCGGCGGCGGTGGATGGGTTGCTGCTGATTCATAAGAGACCTTCTTTCTCGGTTCGTTTTCTGTATATTATGTTTCTCCGGGGGCATCCTAAACCCGAGGTGACAGCGATGAAGATGACAGCGGAAGAATACGCGCGGCGGGTGAAACAGGTCGGCCCCCGCTCCCCTCTGGGCTCCGACTGCCTGTGGGCCTTCTGCGTGGGCGGCGGCATCTGCCTGCTGGGCGAGGTGCTGCGCGGGTGGTATCTTGGTATGGGGCTGGATGCCGAGCTTGCCGGCACCCTGACCAGCTGCACCCTCATCGTGCTGTCGGCCCTGCTGACCACGCTGGGCCTCTACCAGAAGCTTGCCGCCAGAGCCGGGGCAGGCTCGCTGGTGCCCATCACGGGCTTTGCCAACGCCGTGGTCAGCGCCGCCATCGAGTTCAAGCCCGAGGGCAGGGTCTGCGGCACCGGAGCCAAGATGTTCACCATTGCAGGGCCGGTCATCGTGTACGGCACTCTGACCGCCGTGGTCTACGGCGGGGTGCTCTGGCTGCTGGGCGGCTGACCGCTCTGTCTACAATACGCCTGCCGGGATGCAAAAATTGCAGTTTCCCGGCAAAGCGGATGGAGCAGAATATCGCACGAGCGCTATTATAGCACAAATTCCAAAGAAAAACAGCCCTGAAAGGGGGATTTTTTCATGGCGACCCGCCGGGGTGACACCCTGATCTTTCCAAAACCGCCTGTCATCGCCGCACACGCCTGCATCGGCGGCAAAAAGGAGGGCGAAAGCCCGCTGACGGCAGAGTTCGATGAGCTGCACAGTGACAACCGCCTCGGGCAGGCCAGCTGGGAGGCCGCTGAAACGCAGCTGCAATTACAGACGGCACGGCTCTGCCTGAAAAAAGCCCACGCCACCGAAAAGGATGTGAGCCTCCTGCTGGCCGGAGACCTGCAGGCCCAGTGCACGGCTTCGGGCTATGCGGCCCGGGCGCTGGGCCTGCCCTTTGCGGGGCTGTTCGGGGCCTGCAGCACCATGGCCGAGGCGCTGGGTGTTGGGGCCTGCCTGTGCAGCGCCGGAATGGCAGACGGCCTGCTGGCCATGACCTCCAGCCACTTCTGCACCGCCGAGCGGCAGTTCCGCACCCCGCTTTCCTACGGAGCCGTGCGCACCCCAACCGCCCAATGGACTGCCACGGCGGCAGGGGCCTGCCTGCTCCGCCCCGCCGGGCAGGGGGTTGGCATCCGGGCCGTGACCTTTGGCCGGGTGCAGGATCTGGGCATCCGGGACATCAACAACATGGGGGCCGCCATGGCTCCTGCTGCGGCGGCAACGCTCCTGCGCTACCTCACCGATACCAACACCCAGCCGCAGGAGTTCGATGCCATCTGCACCGGCGACCTGGGCCATGTGGGCAGTCAGCTGTTCCGGGAGCTGCTGGCCGCCGAGGGCCTGCTCCTCAAGAACCATGTGGACTGCGGTTCCCTCCTCTATGATGCCGAGGGCCAGTCGGTGCACAGCGGCGCTTCTGGGCCGGGGTGCTGTGCAGCAGTGCTCTGCGGGCATCTCCTGCCCCGGCTGGAGCGGCGGGGGCAGCGCCGGGTGCTCTTTCTGGCAACAGGCGCGCTGATGAGCCAGACCACCTTTTTGCAGAAGGAGAGCATCCCCGCCATCTCCCACCTGGTGGAGCTTGCTGCCCCGGAGGAACCGAACGGAGGGAACACATGAACTATTTCTGGGCATTCGTTGCAGGCGGGGCCATCTGCGTGGTGGGCCAGCTCCTTCTCGACCTGACCGCCCTGACCCCCGCCCGCATCCTGACGGGCTATGTGGTGGCGGGCGTGGTGCTCTCGGCCCTTGGGTGGTATGCGCCGCTGGCCGAGTTTGCGGGCTGCGGTGCCACCGTTCCCCTGCTGGGCTTCGGTCACCTGCTTGCCAAAGGCGTGCGCACCGCCCTTGCCGAAGAGGGAGCCATCGGCATCCTGACCGGCGGGCTGACCGCCGCGGCTGCAGGCATCACCACCAGCCTTGTCTGCGGCGTAGTCTGTTCGCTGGTGGGCCGCAGCCACGACCAGAACTGAAGCAGAACTCTTCCTGGGACGATACACGTTTTTCGTGCATCGTCCTTTTCTGCGCCGATTCGTGCCCTCTGCATGGTATACTTTTCCAGAAAAGGAGATGATAGTCATGCGTGAGACTTTTGCAACGATCTTATGGGAGGGCTGGACAGCCCTCGTGCTCTGCACGGCGGCGGTGTTCCTGCCCGGCAGCGAGGCCCTTACATATCCCGCCGTGCTCTGGCCCGGGCTGGTGCTGGCGGCTGCTGTGCCTGCAGGCTGGGCGTTCTGGGCACTGGCAGAGCGGCCCGCGCCCCTGCCCCCGGAACAGCTGCTGGAAAAACAAAAACCCCCGTATCGGGTTCCCGATACAGAGGTTTTGTTCGTCAGTCGATCACTTGATCTGTCGTAAATCAGGCGTTCTTGTTTGCACGCTTGGCCATACGGCTGATCTTGCGAGAAGCGGTGTTCTTCTTGATGACACCCTTAGCGCGAGCCTTGTCGATCGCGGAAACAGCAGCCAGGACAGTTGCGTCCTTGTCAGCGGCTTTAGCATCGATGGCAGCGTCTGCCTTCTTGACGACTGTTTTCAGGTTGGTCTTAATGGCCTTGTTGTGAGCCTGCTCTGCAGCAGCCTGCACGACGCGGTCCTTCTGAGATTTGATGTTAGGCATTCGTTCCACCTCCTTGGCTACCTATAACAGCGCACCTTATGATACCATATTTGCCGTACCAGCGCAAGCCTTTTTTGAATTTTTGTTTAGAAATTTTTCATTTTCCCATACTTCTGGTACCGTTTGGGCGGGAAAAGCGCCCAAATACGGAAATTCAGACGGATGGGGGATGCAAAATGCGGGAAACCGACCTTGCCGATGAGCTGTTCGGCCAGCCGGGCGGGACCGCCCTGCCCGCCGGGGTGCGCGTGGCAACGGCCCGTCAGGGCGGCGTGACGATCACCCGGGTAGAGATCTCGCGGGAGGGGCTGGCGCGGCCGCGGGGCCGGTATGTGACACTGGAGGTCCCCAGCGTGAGCCTGCTGGACGAGCGGGACAGCGCCGTGATCGAAGCCGCCGCCGCAGAGTTGCGGCCCCTGCTGCCGCCCGAAGGCCCGGTGCTGGTGCTGGGGGTGGGCAACCGCCGGGTCACGGCAGATGCTCTGGGCCCCCGCACGGTGCAGAAGGTGTTCGTGACCATGGGGCCGCGCACCGTACCGGTGCAGGGCATCCGTCCGGTGGCGGCTGTGGCTCCGGGGGTATCGGCGGCCACCGGCCTGAGCTTACAGCAGCTGGCCGGGGCGCTGGTGCGGGAGCTGCGCCCTGCCGCCCTGCTCTGCGTGGACAGCCTTTGCTCTGCCGAGCCGGAGCGGCTGGGCCGGACGCTCCAGTTTTCAGACACCGGGCTCCACCCGGCCCAGCCCGACCACTCCCGGCATCTGGATGCCGCCCGGCTGGGTGTGCCTGTCCTTGCGGCGGGCATCCCCACCCTGATGCAGGCCGAGGAGGGCCGGGATCTGGTCGTCACGCCCCGGGATCTGGACGGGGTCATCGCCCACGGCGCGGCCCTGCTGGGGGCTGCCATCAACCGGGCCCTGCAGCCAAAGCTGAGTGTGGCGCAGTTGTGCTGGCTGGTGGGGTAACCCTCTCGGTCTCGCCTTCGCTCGTCTGCTCCCCTGATAGGGGCCAGATTTATGCTGCTGCCGGCCTGCCCCTCCTACTGGGAGAGGCAGCAATCCGTTCGCATTGACGGAGCGGTTCTCTCATATCTATTTTGCAGAAGGGGGTGAGGTTCCATGCGCAGGCGGGAAATGGCGGGGTGCGGGCATCCCCTGCCTTTTGCAGCGGCGGCAGGCCTTGCGCTGGGGCTGGCACTGTTTGCGCACCAGCTGCTCCTCACGCTGGCAGCAGTGGTCATCGGGCCGCTGCCAGCCGTGCAGACCGCCCTTTACCTGAGCCGGAAAGACCTCTCCGGGGCCGCCGCACAGTCCGCAGGCGAACCCATGCAGGAAACACAGGCAGAGCCCGCACAGGAGGCTCCCGCCCTGCCTGCCGGTGACATTGAAGCCTACCTTGTCCCGCTGGAAGGCGATGAGGCCCGCCCAGAGGGAGCCGGTGCCATCCTGGAAAAGAATTATCCGCAGGGCAGCGGGGAGAAATACATTCCCTGCGGCAGCGGCAGCATCAAGAACAACACCAGCGTCTCCAGCGCCGACATTGCCGCCGAGATCACCAACCCGCTCCCCTTTGCGGTGGAGTGGAACAGCCCCAACCCACAGATCCTCATCATGCACACCCATGCCACTGAGGACTACCGGCTCTCGGCAGGGCTGTGGTACCGCCCGGGGGACGGTTCCCGCACCACCGACCGGGACCTCAACATGTGCGCTGTGGGCCGGGTGATGGCGGACACCCTCAACGCCGCCGGGCTCAATACCCTGCACGATGAGACCCTGAACGACTACCCAAGCTACACCGGCAGCTATGCCAACAGCCGCGCGGTGGTACAGCAATACTTATCGCAGTATCCCAGCATCAAGATCGTGCTGGATGTCCACCGGGATGCCATCGAGACTGAGAACGGCTCCCGCATGGCCCCGGTGTGCACCGTCAACGGGCGGCAGGCAGCGCAGGTAATGATCATCTGCGGGTGCGACAACGGCACCACGGTCAGCCTGCCCAACTACCGGCTCAACCTCCGTTTTGCCGCCGCCTGGGAAACCGCCATGGAGGGCCTGTACCCCGGCTTCACCCGCCCGGTCCTGTTCAGCTACCGGTTCTACAATCAGGATCTGACCCCCGGCAGCCTGCTCATAGAGATCGGCGGGCACGGCAACAACCTGAACGAGGCCCTCTATGCCGGGCAGCTGGCGGCCAATGGGCTGATCCAGGCAATCAAAAATGCCGCTGGATGACCAGCGGCATTTTTGATTGTTTATTCGTATACGATGCAGCCCAGGATCTGCTTGCCCAGCCGAACGATCTTCTCATTCTGCTCCCGCACGGCATCGGTGCGGGTGACTGTGCAGTCGGCAGCCAGCACAATGGCATCGGCAGCCACCACATGGGGCACGGTGGCAGCGGCCTTGAGGATGCTCTCGGCGGCGGTCACGCTCTGGCCGCGCAGGGGTTCCGTGGCCTGCAGGGCAGCGGCCAGTGCTTCCAGCTGGTCCGCAGGCAGGTCGCCGGTGACCAGAATATTCTTCGCCTCCGGGGCGCGGCTGCGGATGGTCTGAGCCATCAGGCAGAGCATCTCAGCGTCCGCGCTGCCATCGGGGCGGCCCTCCATCTGATAGAGCTTTGCATCCAGCTTTCCGGCTTTCTTGGTGCGGTCGCTGGCCAGCGCGCCCAGCACGGGCAGGCCGGTGGAGCGGTTCAGCTCGCTGGCCGAGTAGACCATGCCGTCCAGCAGGAACTTGACCACGACCACGCCGCAGGCCAGAACGGCACCCAGCAGGAAGCCAATGAGCAGGTACTTTGCCAGAGAGGAGGCAGCGCCGCCGTCCAGTGCGGGCTCCTCCGCACTCTCCCAAGTACTCTTAGCAGAAGCCAGATTGTCATCCAGCGCCTGACGGGCACTCTGCAGTTCCACCAGCTGGCTCTGCAGATTCTGAACATCTTCATTGCTCGTCTGCTGCAACGCACGCAGTTCCGTGGAGACCCCCTGTGTCACGCTCTGATCAATCACGCGTACACTGTGGCTGCACACAGCAGCTGCCGCTTTATCATGGATCAGATCCAGACGACCCAGCAGCGCGTTCAGAATTTTCTCTGCGGTCTGCTGATCTGCAGCATACGCCTGCAAGGTCATCACGCCGTTATACTCGCCACTGTCGTTCTGGGAAAGTTCTACCGTGACCACGCCCTTCAGGTAGCGCACATCTACCCCTACGGCATCAGCGGCAGCATTCATGGAGTCACCGCTGACCAGCTGTTTCTGATATGCAGCCAGCAACGCACCGGTCGGGTCAACATTCTGATACGCAGAACCCGGCTGGATTTTGTAGCCGCTGTCAATATAAAGGTCAGCCTGCGCCGTCCAGACATTATAAACGTCCAGATTTTTTAGCAGCGACTTTTCTGCATAGTCCTGTGCCTGTTTCAGTGCTTCCTGCACACTAGACTGCGCATCCTCGTTGCTCTTCGCCGCCAGCTCGTACTGCTGCACAGCAAACTCATAATCCTTCTCTTTCTGCTGATACTCAGCCAGAGCCTCTTCATAAGCGACCTGATCTTCTGCCGAAACAGCACCGCCGCGCAGGATCTTTACCCCGGCAAGGCCGCCAGCGATCACAGCACAGACAACCGCGGTCAGCAGGATAGGCTTGAGCTTGTGCAGAAGGGTCACCATGAGCGCGACGAGGTCGATTTCTTCCTCATTCTGTGCGCCGGTGGGGTAAGTTGTTTGGTTTTCGTTCATGCTCTACTCCTCAGGACAAAGCCAATCTTCATGTTTGTTCCGTTTTGTGCAATGCACATACTATAGCAGAATAAATAATAGCATCCTTTCCGGCAGAATTCAACCGTTTTTCCACAAAAAGCAGATTGACAAACCGGTGCTGCTGTGCTATTTTTAGAATTACTGAAAAGCAAGGATCGGGAAAAGTAACGCATCCCGGACGCTACAGAGAGCGCGGCAGCAGCTGAGAGCCGCGTGCGGGCCAGTGCGCGAACGAACACCCGGGAGCTGCAAACTGAACACGGCATTCCGCCGCCAGTAGGTGCGCCGCAAAGCCCAGCGTTACCAGGGCAGCGCTTATTGGAGCGCGCGAGCGACCGGACACTTCCGGTAATTCAGGTGGCACCGCGGACATTACAAGACAGCTTGTTCGCCCTGAAAATTCAGGGCAAAGCTGTCTTTTTATTTTACATCGGAGGAAAGAAAGATGGAACGTACTGAGATCGTCTCGCTGTACAAGAACACTCCCGCCGACGGCACGGTGGTCACCGTGTGCGGCTGGGCCAAGAACATCCGTGATTCCAAGAACATCGGCTTCATCGCCCTGTCGGACGGCGGCTGCTTCAAGACCCTGCAGGTCGTGCTGGAGGCAGGCAAGCTGGCAAACTACGAGGAGGTCATCCACACCGGCCTGTACAGCAGCCTGCGCATCGTGGGCCGCATCGTCCTGACCCCGCAGGCAAAGCAGCCCTTTGAGCTGAACGCCGACAGCGTGGAGATCCTGGGCGACTGCCCCGCAGACGAGTATCCCCTGCAGAAAAAGAAGATGAGCATGGAGTATCTGCGCACCATGCCCACCCTGCGCCCCCGCACCAACACCTTCAACGCCGCCTTCCGGGTGCGCAGCGTGGCTGCTTACGCCATCCACAAGTTCTTCCAGGAGAACGGCTTCGTCTACTCCCACTCTCCCCTGCTGACCGCTTCCGACTGCGAGGGTGCCGGTGAGATGTTCCAGGTCACCACGCTGGACCTGCAGAACGTGCCCAAGAACGAGGACGGCACCGTGGATTACAGCCAGGACTTCTTTGAGAAGCCCGTCAACCTGACCGTTTCCGGCCAGCTGGAGGCCGAGGCCATGGCCATGGCCTTTGGCAAGGTGTACACCTTTGGCCCCACCTTCCGTGCGGAGAAGAGCTTTACCACCCGCCACGCCGCCGAGTTCTGGATGATCGAGCCTGAGATGGCCTTCTGCGATCTGAAGGGCTACATGGACACCGCTGAAGCCATGACCAAGTTCGTCATCCGCTACGTGCTGGACAACTGCCCCGATGAGATGGCCTTCTTCAACCAGTTCATCGACAAGGGCCTGATCGAGCGCCTGGAGCTGGTGGCAAACAGCGAGTTCGGCCGCATCACCTACACTGAGGCCATCGAGATCCTGAAGAAGAACAACAAGAAGTTCCAGTTCCCCGTGGAGTGGGGCGTGGATATCCAGACCGAGCACGAGCGCTATCTGACCGAGGTCGTGTTCAAGAAGCCCGTCTTTGTCACCGATTACCCCAAGGAGATCAAGAGCTTCTACATGAAGATGAACGCGGACGGCAAGACCGTGGCCGCAGCTGATATGCTGGTGCCCGGCATCGGCGAGCTGATCGGCGGCAGCCAGCGCGAGGAGAACTACGACAAGCTGGTGGCCCGCATGGACGAGCTGGGCATGGACAGGACCAACTACGAGTGGTACCTGAACCTGCGCAAGTTCGGCGGCGTGGAGCACGCCGGTTACGGCCTGGGCTTCGAGCGGATGATCATGTACCTCACGGGCATCCAGAACATCCGTGACGTGCTGCCCTTCCCCCGCACCGCTTACGGTTTCTAAGGATTAAATTCAACCCTCTCAGTCAAAGCCTGTCGGCTTTGCCAGCTCCCCCGAAGGGGGAGCCTATTGCGGCTCTTGGATAAAGGCAGCATAGCCTCTCCCCTCGGGAGAGGTGGCATTGCGGAGCAATGACGGAGAGGGTTGTTTTCAACAAGGAGATAAATACAAGTGGAAAATATCGCTCCTGCCCTGTTGGACTGGTTCTATGCCAGCCGCCGCATCCTCCCCTTCCGGGAGGACCCCACGCCCTACCATGTCTGGCTGAGCGAGATCATGCTGCAGCAGACCCGGGTCTCGGCGGCGCTGCCCTACTACGAGCGCTTCCTTGCCGCCCTGCCGGATATCCCCGCGCTGGCCGGATGTGAGGAGGAAAAGCTGCACAAGCTGTGGGAGGGGCTGGGTTATTACAGCCGGGTGCGCAATCTGCAGAAGGCAGCGAAGATCGTCTGCGCCCAGTACGGCGGGCAGCTGCCTGCTGATTACAACGCCCTGCTGGCCCTGCCCGGCATCGGGGAGTACACGGCGGGGGCCATTGCATCCATCAGTTTCGGCCTCCCTGTTCCCGCCGTGGACGGCAACGTTCTGCGGGTGTTTGCCCGGCTCTACAACGACCCCCGGCTGGTCACCGACCCGCAGGTGAAGCGGGAGTTCACGGCACGGGTCATGGAGCACCAGCCGCCCGCAAAGGCCGGAGACTACAATCAGGCCCTGATGGAGCTGGGCGCGCTGGTCTGCCTGCCCAACGGCGCACCTCTGTGTGAGCAGTGCCCGCTGGGCACGCTCTGCCGGGCCCGGGCCGCAGGCACCGCCCTCTCCCTGCCCCAGAAAACGCCCCCCAAGGCCCGGCGCATCACACCGGTCACGGTGGCGCTGGTGCTGAACGAGGGCCGGGTGCTGCTCCAACAGCGGCCGGCCAAGGGCCTGCTGGCCGGGCTGTGGCAGCCGGTGCTGTGGGAGGATACCACCCTCACCGCCGCAGAGACCGCCGCCCGCCTTGCTGCCCTGGGGCTGGACTGCACAGGGGCACATTTCACGCCCCTGCCTGCGGCCAAGCACATTTTCACCCACATCGAGTGGCACCAGAGCGGCTATTTCCTCACTGTGCCGGAGCAGCCCGCCCCCGCAGGCTGCGTCTGGGCCGGAAAGGAGCAGCTGGAGGCCGCGTACACCCTGCCCGGTGCCTTCAAGGTCTACAAAAAGCTGCTGCTGACCAAATTGCTGTGATTGCCCGGATTGATGAAATTTCTGCATTTCGGATTGTAATTTTTTGCTTTTCCGGGTATAATAGCCTTATCAAAATGAACTCCGGTTCCATGAACCACCGTTCCCCACCAGAAAAGGAGTGTGTCCTATGAAGAAATCCTGTCTGATCGCTGTTATTGCCACGCTGGCCGCTGTGGCCGGTGCGCTGGCCGCCGTGGCTGTCTATCTGCACCGCCGTGAGAAGGAGCTGGACGAGTACGAGCGTCTGCTGTTTGGCGAGGATAAGGCTGAGACCGTTGAGCCTGCCGCAGAGCAGCCCGCAGAAGACACTTCTGCCGAGGATGCCGCAGAATAAACCAAACACCGAAAAACGCACCCGGCTTGTCCCTGCAAGCTGTGGTGCGCTTTTTTATACGCCGCATTGATTTGAAATCAACCTCTCATTCCCCGCTCCGGCGCGGCCAGCTCCCCTGGCAGGGGAGCCAAGTGCAGGGATGCGGCTTTGTAACAGGAGTACATATCCATGAAACGATTTTTGTTGTGGGTCGTTGGTGTCATTCTGGGCGTTGCCGTGCTGCTGGGCGCGGTGATGACCGTGAGCTATTCCTTTACCGGCGAAGGGGCCCGCCCGGCGGCAGACACGCAGTTCGGCGGGCAGGCGCTGGAAGTGAACGGCTCCTGCTGGCAGGTGCCGCTGCTGGGCGGCGTGTTCGATAAGGTGTTCACCAGCCCCGAAACGCTCACCGTGCAGAAACTGGGCGTGCTGTATGACGCACACCCGGCCCTCGCCCTGCCCGATTGGGCCAGCTACACCACCCTGACCATCGAGACCGACATCGGCAGCATCGTGTTTGCGGGGTCGGCCTCTCAGTACGAGGACTTTCTCTTCCCTGCCAACGGGGATTACAAGGCAAAGCTGACGGTCTGGCGGCTGCCGCAGGATTATCTCGCCACCCAGTTTGAGGGCGGCACCACCGGTGCCATCCGCAGGAACCTGGGCGTGGAGCACCCGGCCAAACCCACGGGCTGGTACAGCTACTCCTTCCGGTTCACTCTGCAGGCCAGCGCGGAGGTCGCCCTTTCCACCGAGCGGCTGGAGCAGGGCGGCGTGGCGGCGCTTTCCATCACCGGCCTGACCGGCGAGACCGCTCCCGCCGTGGAGACCGACCTGGGCAGCGTTCAGTGTGTCCGGCTGGGCAGCGGCTGGCGCGCCTACATCCCCGCCGCCTACAACGCTTCGGCAGGCGGGCACACGGTCAACGTTACCGTCAACGGCGAGACCTTTGCCCGGACGCTGACCGTTCTGCCCAAGGATTTCGGCACCGTGGAGGTGGAGCCGGAACCTGCATCCACCGAGGCTGCCAACGCCGAGTTCCGGAACAACATCTGGCCTCTGTACGAGCAGCCCGTGCGGGAAAAGCTCTGGGCCGGTGCCTTCCTCTGCCCGGCAGAAAACTACATGACGCTGGTGGATTTCGGTCAGGTCAAGGTGTCCGGCGGCCAGCAGGGCAGCCGATCCAACTCCACCCGGCTCTACACCATCCCCGGTGAGCCCTGCCGCGCCCCGGCGAATGGCGTGGTGGTGTTTGCAGGCGATCTGGCTCTCACCGGCAGCACCGTGGTCATCGACCACGGCTGCGGCGTGCGCAGTTATCTGTACGGCCTGCAGGAGCTCTCCGTGACCCGCGGGCAGACTGTGGAGCGGGGGCAGGCCGTCGGCGTGCTGGGCGAGGAACTGACCATGGATTTCAAGCTCGGCAGCAAGAGCGTGAACCCCTGGCCCCTGTTCCAGACCAGCGGCGGATTATTCTGGCAGGAAAAGGGCTGAGCCTGCAAAAAATTTGCAGAAACCTGTAACGCTTTCTCCTTTTCTGCGTTATTGGGGTGAAAGGCCATGAAAAAGGAGGGCAAAAGACGATGAAAACGAATTGTGATATCATCCGTGACCTGCTGCCGCTGTATGCGGAGCACATCACCAGTGAGGCCACCAACGCACTGGTGGAAGAACATCTGGCCGAATGTCAAGCCTGCCGCGCCGAGCTGGAACAGATGGAGCAGCCGGTGCCGGTACGGCCGGAAGCGCAGCCGGATGCGCCCCTGCGCAGGATCAGGGCCGCCCTGCAAAGAAGGAGCATCCGTGCTGCAATCGGCTCCGTGCTGGCTGCCCTGTGCGCTCTGGCAATGATATTCTGGATGGGCACTGCCCGCATCCCGGCCACCGCAGAGCAGGCTCAGTTCTGGACCTACAACCGCAAAGAGAATGGAGCAGACATCTGCATTCTGGAAGTGCAGGGCGAGGGTGTCTGGCTGGATATGGAGGGCACCTTCAGCTGGGGCAAGCCGCAGATCACTGTGCGGGCCATGCGCTACCGCTTTCCGGGCGTGCATCGGGTACTGACAGCCCTGGTGGGTTCTGATCGATCCACTGTATGGGTCATGGTGTCTCGCACCCAGCTGCTGACCGTGGACTGCGCAGACCAGACCCTGTACTACCGCGATGGACAGCTGGTAGACCGCTACATCGTGCAGGAAAACCCGGACGGTACCTTCGACTACGCCTACGGCACCGACCAGGAATACGGCATCGACTATAAGAAGGGCTGAGCCTATGGACATCGACAGCGTTTACCGGCTCTATTTCCGGGATGTGTTTCTGTTCCTGCAGGGCCTGACCCACAACGAAGCGCTGGCCGAGGAGCTGACGCAGGAAACCTTCTTCAAGGCACTGGACGGTCTGAAGGGCTACGACGACCGGCAGGATGTACGGGCGTGGCTGTTCACGGTGGCCCGCAACGCCTATTATTCCCACTGCCGCCGGAAAAAGCACACTGCCCCGCTGGAAGATGCCGAAACCGCCCCCGCCGACACTCCGGACATTGCCCAGCTGCTGGTCGATCAGGATGCGGCATTCACTGTACATCAGTGCCTGCACACGCTGGACGAGCCTTACAAAGAGGTGTTCAGCCTCCGGGTATTCGGCGAGCTGCCCTTTGAGCGCATCGGGCTGATCTTCGGCCACAATGCCGCATGGGCCCGGGTGACCTACTACCGGGCCAAGACCCAGCTGCAAAAGATGCTTTCCGCTTCCACCTGACATTCCCTATCACAGCAGAACACCCCCGGCCCAAAGGCGCGGGGGTGTTCTTTTTTGTGCACAGGACTCAGATCGTTTTTGCCTGCTCAAGCTGACCAAAATAAAAGGGGGTTAGGGCTTCGCTGATTGTTGCGTTGGCAGCTCCACCGCAATGGTAGTGCCCTTCTCCGAACTTTTCTCCACCCAAACGGAGCCG
>ERZ837590.650-NODE-650-length-25651-cov-8.633185_pt1 | contig 25651 bp, 18 predicted proteins | sample MGYA00519573_ERZ837590 | MGnify/ENA primary metagenome ERZ837590 (study PRJEB31850, sample SAMEA3708820) | human gut metagenome | biome: human gut; feature: human-associated habitat; material: faeces | place: China | collected 2014 ... | reverse complement strand
CGCCGAATGCTCGCCATCGAAATTTATCGATGGCCTATTTCAGACTGTAATGGGGATAGTTGGAGCAGTTTTGTCCGATTAGAATGGCGTCGAAGTCTTATGCACCGCGCAATTGGGCGAGAGCCGCAGCGGATTTGTATCTCGCGATGGCAGATGGGGGCTCCAGGTGAACGTCAGCTGTATGCCAGCCGTGCAAACTAAATATCCAAGCTTGAGATGTAACTTCGCGATGGTTAGTCCGGATGCTGTAAACTTTATTCATTACTAGACAGTGCGTTGGACTGTAAGGGCCGCATTTTCTTCGAGCGTCGCTAAGGGCCAACTATTATTTGGAATGGATGAAACTCGATTGTCATTTGCTTTAACAAAAGATTCAAAAGGATATCCGCGTGTTCTGGTAATTATTCCCGCTTATAACGAGCAGGAATGCATTCTCAATACCGTTGCTTCTATTAAGGCTGCTGGATATGACTATGTCGTAATTAACGACGGCTCACAGGATGGGACACTTAGGCTTTGTCGAGAGCATGATGTCAACATATTGGATCTCCCACAGAACCTTGGTATCGGTGGGGCGGTCCAGGCGGGGCATAAGTATGCTCAGAGATTTGGCTATGATATTGACATTCAGGTTGACGGCGATGGCCAACATGATCCTTCTTATATACCTGAGCTTGTTAAGCTGATTGAGGGTGGGGCGAGTCTGGCGATAGGCTCTCGATTCTTGGTCGAGACCGACGGTTTCCAATCAACCTTTATGCGTCGTGTTGGAATCAGGTGGCTCTCTTTTTTGCTTAAGTTGCTTACAGGTAAGGCGGTCACCGATCCCACTTCTGGCTTTAGAGCCTGCAATAAAGACGCCATCGACTTATTCTGCAAGAGCTATCCTGATGATTATCCGGAGCCGGAATCGATAGCTTTGGCTATGAAGCTTGGTCTCCCCGTTATGGAGGCACCTGTAAAGATGAATGAGCGCCAGGGCGGGCGTTCATCCATTGGGGTTCTCTCTTCCGTCTACTACATGATTAAAGTTACGCTTGCTATTGTCCTTGTGTGTTGGATCCATAGGGGAGACCAATAATGAATTTTTTTCTAAGGATTGGGGCAGCCATCTTTTTTGGTGGGTTCCTCGTTTATGTTCTTCGACTCGTATCCAAAGGAAAGATGCTTCTTAAGTATTCTTTGCTTTGGATTTTAATGTGCATGGCGGCCTTGCTTTGTGATTTATTCCCTCAGCTTATTTTTTATTGCTCCACGGCTATTGGGTTTGTTAACCCGGCCAATTTCCTCTTCCTGGGTGCAATTGTGCTGTTGCTTGCAATCTCTCTATCCCTTAGCGTTGCGGTGAGCCGTCATGTTTTGGCAATCAAAAGCCTTACACAAAGGATTGCCTTGCTCGAAAAAGAGCTTGAGAATCGGTCGGATTATTATGACTGAGCTTGATACAATTATTTGATTCAGTTTACTTTTAGTTCTTCAATGTTGCTAGTTGAGGAAAGTGGAAATCTGCCTTATACAAACGTTGCTTATACCCTTTGCTGAGGTCTGGATCGGTACCAAATCCGATGATTCTCATCGCGGGCTGCCATTTGCTTGTCAATGGAGGCGATATCCCTGCTCCGGCTGCAATGTTGTTTCAGCTGTTATGTCGTGGTCGAATAGTTTTGTATTAATAATGTAGAACAGATAATAGAATCAGCCGGAGGACTCCATTACAAAAGAGCGTAATTCCATTATCGAGCCATTTGGGTTAATTTCGATGTGGTGTGTAGTTACGCATCATTTTGTAATGCATAATGCAGATGATGTATCGGTTTTTGCTAGCCCTTTAACCCGTTAAATTTATTAGGACGATATCACTGGCCTGATGGCTGAACTACTACCACACTACCGCTACGCCCCAGTGGGGCTGGGTTTTAAATACGCCTTTGGAATGATATTGCTTTGGCTATCTTGCGGAAAACAATCTCGAAGAAGAGTGGGCTCCTTGACGTAGGTCGCGTCGAGCCAGACGTAGGGCACTGGCGAGCCCTCGAGCGGCCTTCCGTACAGATCCTCGATGCCTGGTCCAGGCTCGAGGCGATGGCGCTCACCTGGTCCTTCGAGAGCCTGGAGACGCCTATCTTCTCGGCTACCCTCTGCACCTTGCGGGTGCTCGTGCCGGTGGCGTACATCTCGGCGACGGCGGCAACGAGGGCGCGGTCCACGCGCCGGTGGCGCTCGATCACGTCGTCCGGGAAGAAGCTGCCGGAGCGGAGCTTCGGGATGCGCAGCGTCAGCGTGCCGGCGCAGGTGCGAGCGACCTCTCGCGGTAGCCGTTTCGGCTGTTCGCCCCGCCACCGCTCAGCTGGTCGGCCTCGGCGTCCATCGCGGCGTTCACGACCTGTTTGGCGAGTCTGGGGAGCAGCTCCCGCATGTCGATGGCGCCGTCGCTGAAACGGGGCATGGCGAGTATGTCCGGCGCCGGGTCTGACAAGATTTACATAGCGATCTTCGTCTTTTCCCGGAACCTGTTGTTGTGGTGATTTCTGGTTCCGGGACGAAGGCCGTTTTTCGTTAAACGGGCACTAAGGGGTCACCCTTGCACCAACATTTTCGGCGCGATCCATGAGATTGAATTCCGCCATTCTTTTTGGATGCCAATGTGCTTGCTAGTATACTGATACCAGTATTTTTAATTGCGTTCTATTAGTTTCTCGATTATAAGGATTTTTATGACAAGTTCCATAAGATGTAAGCCTTTATTTGTTTTGTTTGCCGTTTTTTTCGCATTCTATTCAGTCTATTGGTATCTAAATAATCCGAGATTACTTGTACTGCTTACAATTACCATCTCGTTGATTCTAATTCTTGGCCTTTGCGCTGCATATGCTAAGGTGTACCATCGTCTTAAAAGTGAATGGGTATTCTTGGCGCTGCTTATAGCATTTCTAATTATTTTTATCTTTATCTTTCCTCCGTTTACGGTTCCGGATGAAGGCCATCATTTTTTTTCAACTTATTGGATGGTTGATAGTCTTCCATTCAATGCGCATGTGACAAATGATGGTGGTTTTCTAGTACGGGATATCGATCTTTCCCTTTATAAGGGTCGCCAGAGTAACGCCATTGACTCCTCTTCATTTGATTCGATTATTCAGAATTATGCTCTGTTTGAGAATGGGAAGTGGACTCCATTCAATGAGTTCTCATTTAGCGTCAGTAGTGAGAACGTTTCTGCGAAAATAGGATCTATCGTTGGGCTGCAAATCGGTCTGTTTTTCGGACTTGGTGCCTATCCTGTGTTCTATATGGGGCGCATTGGTTCGGCTCTGGTTTTTTGCTTTTGTGCGTTCCAGGCATACAGGATTGCACCTAAGGGCAAATCGGTTATTGTTTTTGTTTCGCTTCTGCCTATGACGCTTCACTTGGCTGCTTCATACTCTTATGATTCAGGAATTATTGCGTACTCGCTTTTAGTATTCGCTTGTCTAATGCGCGGTTTTTTTGGAGAGCAGAAATCAATAGGTTGTAAAGAAATCGTCATTTATTTAATTATTTCGGCGTTTTTGGCTCCGTGTAAGGTTGTTTATTCTGGGATGATATTACTTGGTTTGCTTGTGCCCCTTTCGCAGTTCCAAGATGTGAAAGTCGGACGTATCGGTAAGTGCATACTGATCTTTGCTGTTATAGCCTCCGTTCTAGTGCTGCGCATAGCATCAATGAGTACATTGGTGTCTCAGTCTTCAGATGCCTCTCGTGGCCAAGAGATCGGGCGGTTTTATACGCTCAGTGACATCATCATGCATCCAAAGAATAGCTTCGAGGTCTTTTTTAGGACATTAGATTCCCTAGGAGATTTCTATTGGGGATCCACCTTAGGTTATTCGCTTGGATGGCTCCAGAAAAACTTGCAGTTTCCAGCCTTTTTTATGATTCCTTATTTGTTGTTTGGGTTTATTTGTTGTTTGGATTCCGAAGATGAGCCCTCTTTTCTCAGCCCCATTTGTTCCATTCTGTTTATTATCGCTTTTGCTTTGGCTGCCCTTGGTTCCATTGTATCTATGTGGTTGGGCTGGACGTTCAATTACGAGAATGTAATACAGGGTGTTCAAGGACGATATTTTCTTCCTGTTCTACCAGCTTTGTTGTTTGGGTCGAGAACGCGCTTGTTTAAATTCAACTCATCTTCGCTTTCTGTCGTCTCTTTTGGCATGTGCGTGATGAATTGTTTATATCTTATTCGTTTTATTAGTATTGCATCCTGTGTGTAGGCCTTTGCGTAATGCTCTCGGGATTTTCTGCTATCTAACAGTTTAGATAGCAGGCGATGATTCGGACGCCGCAGGGTCCCCGAAAGCTATGCTTTTCCAAGCCAAGCAGAGACTTTGACCGAGCGCTGGGTTGGCATGCGAGAGGCCAACATGAGGCCGTGCCGCGGGGCGGACCGCAGGTAGCAAAACGGCACCGGAGCCCATGTCGGGCCCGGTGCCCAAGCGCGATATCGACGGCGCAGTTTCGCGATATTCAACAGCGCCCAAATGAGTAAATACTCATTATCTATAAATGATAATAACGATTCGCGGGTTCCCCGACGGTGAAGTTTGGATTCATATAAGGATCGCCTTTGACGTAATACTTAGCCCATCGATAATTCATGTACGCGACCTCTTTGTGGAAGCGAATCTGCTTCTCCGTATTGTTTTCAACGCCTCTAGAAATCGACTCGTAGTGATAGAGCTCGACTTCGGGTGTGTATACAATTAGGTCGTTGATCTCGCGTAGCTTTAAGCAAAAGTCAACGTCATTAAATGCAACTTGAAGCTCTTCCGTGAAACCTCCGACTTTCTCATATTCATCACGCTTGGTCATTATGCAAGCTGCGGTGACGGCGCTGAAGTCTTGTTGTGCATCGTTGAGTGCAAAGTAGCCCCAGTTATCCCTTGGCATGCTTTGGCAAAGATGTCCTGCCACGCCACCAGTGACGCATAAGCCCGCGTGCTGGATGGTGTTGTCGGGATAGTAGAGTTTTGCACCAACTGCGCCAACATCCTCACGTGCGCAGATGCCAAGCATAGTCTCAATCCAATTGGGCGTAATTACCTCAGTATCGTTATTCAACAGCAAGAGATAGTCGCCCTTGGCGTGAGCAACGCCAAAGTTCATGAGCTTGGAGAAATTGAATTCGTGCTTCCAAGTTACAAGACGAACGATGTCAGGATATTTTGCTTGCAACTTATCGTAATAATCGAACGTCTCCTTTTCTGTGCTGTTGTTTTCGATTATGACAAGCTCGAAATTGTCGTACGTTGATTTCTCAACAATTGACTTAATGCAGTTGTCCAGAATGTTGGCGTGGTCTTTAGTTGGAATGATAATTGACACGAGTGGATGGGAATCTGGCACAGCGTAGGTTACTTTATATGTAAAGGGACGACGCGCTTGTTCGACCTTCGCATTGAGCCCAAGCCTGTCCAAATGACTCTGGACCGCTTTGATACCTGCGATAGTGGCATACGGCTTGCTATCGGCATTTGCTGCGGTGGAGGTCTCGCTTAGGCGCCAGTGATATAGAACCTTTGCAACATGATGAACTTTCCTTGCCTTTTCCACGGCGTGGAGAGTCAGATTATGATCCTGTGCTCCATCGAACTCTTTCGTGTTCGGTTCTAGAGTGTCAAGCAGAGACTTACGGATGGTAAGCATATGGCAGATATAGTTATTGTTTCTGAGCAGATCGATATTGAAATCCGGCTTAAAGAACGGCTGCGCTAGCTTTCCATCAGGCATGAGTTTATCTTCATCACAATATAGAAGATCGACGTCATCATTGTTTTCAATTGCCTCGGCATATGAGAACAACAAGTCCGGTTCAAGAATATCGTCATGGTCAAAGAAGCTAACGAAATCACCCGAAGCGATGGCAACGCCGGCGTTTGTATTTTCGGAAATGCCCTTATTCTCGGTAAGGTTAATTGATTTAATTCTGTTGTCGTGGGCCGTCTCCTGCTCAACGTGAACCTTTAGTTCCTGATTGTCAGGACTTGCATTAACTAGGATGAGCTCCCAGTTTGCATAAGACTGGTTTTTTACGGATTCGGTCATATCGTTAAAGAACGAAATGGGTGTGTTGTATAGAGGGACAATAATGCTGAACTTCGGAGCACTGTTGAAGACGATTTTTCTCTGCTTCTCCAGAGCGCCGATGGTTGCCTTATGCTCCGTGAACCATTCGGGGTATTCAGGGTCAAACTGCGCATGGGTAAAGAGAAAGTTGGTCTCCTCAAGAAGCAAGCCTAACTTATCGGGTGTTAAGCAGTCAAATGCACTGAATGATGGGTGATTTTGATCGTCAATAATAAAGTAGTAACGATCGAACGCCTTTGGCATTCGAATTGAGAGCTGCGTTTCAAGCTGCTTTTTCTCAGACGTAAATCCAACGCTTGTTACATTCGAGCCGAAATTGACGATGCTCAAATTAACTTCATTAAGGGTTCGATCGAAACAACGAAGTTTGATTTGCGAGTCGCTACGATAAGGAGTTCTCACCGTGCACCTAAGGATATAGTCGCTTGAATCTTCGATGCACTGCCAGAAATCAATCGTTGCCATGTCAAACTCTGAAACGTCATCGTAGTTTCGGAGTTTGCTGCACATGTCAGGTTTAATTTTGTAGTTAAGGCGCGACTCCCATTTGATGTTCTTGCAATTTAGCGAAAGGGAGTCGCTGCTCAGGGTGCGACCGTCTTGGCCGATTTCGCTAAACTCAATTTTGATGGTGCGAGCATCGGGATCGGGGACTACAAGGACGTATGAGTTCGAGTCACAACTATTGTCCCGGAATTTTAGGAGGGATAAAGGTGAGCGGCGGTTATCGTCTGTAGCCGCCTGGGCTGTTACGCTGGAGCCTTTATGGATGCCTTCAATCTTAAGCTGCTGGTAGATTTTCCAGTTTCCTCTGCATACTCCGGTTGTTTCGACTCGCATTGTTTGCCTTTCGTTTGTTGGACACTGCTCATTGTACTTTTTCATTTGTTGCCTCGCTAGAAATGCAGAAAGAGTTGCGTGTTTCTGCTGTCCGATTTAAATAAGAAGACGGGGAGGTTGCTGCCGGTGCGTATAATTTAATTAACTATGCATCTGTAATCAGCGGCTTTTGCTCAACGATTGTCAATCGAGAGGATTTTTATGAAAGGCATCATCCTCGCCGGCGGGTCCGGCACCCGCCTATACCCGCTCACGCTCGTGACCTCCAAGCAGCTGCTGCCGGTCTACGACAAGCCCATGATCTACTACCCGCTCAGCACCCTCATGCTGGCGGGCATCCGGGACATCCTGGTCATCTCCACGCCGACAGACCTCCCCAACTTCGAGCGCCTGCTCGGGGACGGCTCGCGCTACGGCGTGAACCTCTCCTACGCCGAGCAGCCCAGCCCCGACGGCCTGGCCCAGGCCTTCACCATCGGCGAGGACTTCATCGCCGGCGAGCCGTGCGCCCTGGTCTTGGGCGACAACATCTTCTACGGCAACGGCCTGTCGCGCCACCTGACGCGCGCCGTCCAGAACGCCGAGTCGGGCCGCGCCACGGTCTTCGGCTACCACGTGGACGACCCCGAGCGCTTCGGCGTCGTGGAGTTCGACGGCGAGGGCAGGGCCGTCTCCATCGAGGAGAAGCCCGCGGAGCCCAAGAGCTCCTACGCCGTCACCGGACTGTACTTCTACCCGGGCGACGTGGCCGCCAAGGCGCATGGGGTGGAGCCCTCGGCCCGCGGCGAGCTGGAGATCACCGACCTCAACCGGATGTACCTGGAGGAGGGGACGCTGTCCGTGGTCACCCTCGGCCGCGGCTACGCGTGGCTGGACACCGGCACCATGGAGAGCCTGCACGAGGCCGCGGAGTTCGTCCGCGCCGTGGAGCACTCCCAGGACCTGCCCGTGTCCGTGCCCGAGGAGATCGCCTGGGAGAACGGCTGGATCACGACCGCCGGGCTGGAGGAGGCCGCGGAGGCCTACGGCAAGTCGGTCTACGGGCGGCACCTCAAGAAGGTCGCCGCCGGCGAGATTGTCAACAGCCCGCGCGAGTACTAGGAGAACTCCCCATGTCTGAGATTTTTGAACCCAAGAACATCATCGTCACGGGCGGCTGCGGCTTCATCGGCAGCAACTTCGTGCACTACGTGGTGGACAACCACCCCGACGTGCACGTGACCGTCCTGGACAAGCTGACCTACGCCGGCAACCCCGAGAACATCGCGGGCCTGCCCGAGGATAGGGTCGAGCTCGTCGTGGGCGACATCTGCGACGCCGAGCTGCTCGACAGGCTCGTCCCCGGCCACGACGCGATCGTGCACTACGCCGCCGAGAGCCACAACGACAACTCCATCGCCGATCCGGAGCCGTTCCTGCGCACCAACGTGGAGGGCACCTTCCGCCTGCTGGAGGCCGTCCGCAAATACGGCATCCGCTACCACCACGTCTCCACCGACGAGGTCTACGGCGACCTGGCGCTCGACGACCCGGCGAAGTTCACCGAGGAGACGCCGTACCACCCGAGCTCGCCGTACAGCTCCACCAAGGCGTCCTCCGACATGCTCGTGCGCGCATGGACCCGCACCTACGGGCTTCGGACCACGATCTCCAACTGCTCCAACAACTACGGCCCCTACCAGCACGTGGAGAAGTTCATCCCCAGGCAGATCACCAACATCGTCGACGGCGTGCGCCCCAAGCTCTACGGCCGCGGCGAGAACGTCCGCGACTGGATCCACACCGAGGACCACTCCTCGGCCGTCTGGGACATCCTCACGAAGGGCCGCATGGGGGAGACCTACCTCATCGGCGCCGACGGGGAGAAGAACAACATCACCGTGCTGCGCATGATCCTTGCGGCCATGGGACGCGACCCCGAGGACTTCGACTGGGTCGCCGACCGCCCCGGCCACGACCGCCGCTACGCCATCGACTCGACCAAGCTCCAGCGCGAGCTCGGCTGGAGGCCGGCCCACACCGACTTCGCCGGGGGCCTCAAGGCCACCATCGACTGGTACGTCGCCAACGAGCCCTGGTGGCGCCCGGCCAAGGAGGCCACCGAGGCCCGCTACCGCGCGCAGGGCCAATAGGAGGGGATAGATCTATGGCAGACATCGCATTCGAGAAGGACCTCTCCGTCGCCGAGACCGGCATAGAGGGCCTGATGGTCGTCGACCTCGCCGTCCACGGCGACTCGCGCGGCTGGTTCAAGGAGAACTGGCAGCGCGCCAAGATGTGCGCCCTGGGCATCCCGGACCTCCGCGTCGTCCAGAACAACGTCTCCTACAACGACAGCCGCGGCGTCACGCGCGGCATCCACGCCGAGCCCTGGGACAAGTTCATCTCCGTGGCGCGCGGCTCGGTCTTCGGCGCCTGGGTGGACCTGCGCGAGGGCAGCGCCACCTACGGCAAGGTCTACACGACCGTGCTCGACCCCTCGAAGGCCATCTACGTGCCGCGCGGCGTGGGCAACTCCTTCCAGGCCCTGGAGGACGGCACCGCCTACACCTACCTGGTGGACGCCCACTGGTCCCTTGAATTGAAGAAGACCTACACCTTCGTGAACCTCGCCGACTCCGAGCTCGCCATCGGGTGGCCGATCCCGCTGGAGGAGGCCACCGTCTCCGAGGCCGACCTGAACCACCCGATGCTCAAGGACGTCGTACCCATGGCGCCGAAACGCACGCTCGTCACCGGCTGCAACGGCCAGCTGGGCCATGCGGTGCGCGCGCTCGCCGAGGGGCGCGGCATCGCCAAGGACTTCGACTTCTGCGACATCGACACCTTCGACATGTCCGACCCGGACGCCTACGTACAGTACGACTGGTCGCTCTACGGCACCGTGATCAACTGCGGCGCCTACACGGCCGTGGACAGGGCCGAGACCCCCGAGGGCCGCGTGACCGCCTGGAAGGCCAACGCGACGGGGCCCGCGCTGCTCGCCCGCACCTGCGCCGGGCACGGGATCACGCTCGTCCACGTGTCCTCCGACTACGTCTTCGACGGCACGGCCGAGGTGCATGACGAGGAGGAGCCCTTCAGCCCGCTGTCCGTCTACGGCCAGACCAAGGCCGCCGGCGACATCGCCGTGGCCGGGTGCCCGCGCCACTACATCATGCGCAGCTCCTGGGTCATCGGCGAGGGACACAACTTCGTCAAGACGATGAAGTGCCTGTCCGACCGCGTCGCCGACCCGGAGGACGGGCTCGCGCAGGTCACGGTCGTCGACGACCAGCTGGGCCGCCTGACCTTCACGCGCGACATGGCCGAGGCCATCTTCCACGTGCTGGGGACGCACGCCCCCTACGGCACCTACGACTGCACCGGATCCGGCGCGGTGAAGTCCTGGGCGGACATCGCACGCGCCGTCTTCGAGGCCGCCAACGGCAATGGGGAGAAGGTCGTGCCGGTATCGACCGCCGACTACTACGCGAGCGCCGAGGGCCCCGTCGCACCGCGCCCGGTCCACTCCGCGCTCGACCTGTCCGGGCTCGAGTCGGTCGGGTTCCACATGCCCGACTGGGAGGAAGAGCTGGGGGAGTATCTCAAGCTGTGTTAGTTTGACATTTCGATTATCTTGAACTTCTGGTATAGGGATGAGGCTGGCTCGCCCCTATACCAATTTTAATAGTGCGAATTAAATTGATTGTTCAACGATGCAATCTCACTCGATTCTATTCAAGTAATTCATGGCTCTTGTTGTGGTCGGAACTGACATAAACCTTTGCCCAGCCGCTCTGAATGGTTGGTGAACCGAGCTGTGGCTACTCATCAGCGTTTATGTTTTCCAGGTTTCTCTGTCTATCACTCTCTTCTGCGTAAAAACAGTTTCTAGCAATCTAACAGATTGTTGCTAATTTCAATTAGTAGTTCTACTCACTAATTGAAATTATCTTCCGCTCGAATTATGTTCGTGAGCCAGCTCTTTGTTGTTACGCATGTTCTTTAAACTCGGACGTCCATCCTGCAGCCGTCTTTGAGTTGCAGCCATCTTTGAGTGCTTGTTCGGAATCTCTTTGATACTAGCCTGGCAAATGTAAGTGAGGCGAAGAGATGATGTCTACTATGCGGGCGTCCGTGCGCATCCTTTCGTCTGGTGTAATGCAGCCTCCACCTATTTATAATTATCGTATGACTTGGTTTCTCATAAGATATATTGAATGGATGTTCAGGTTCTATTGATTTGTCACGAGAGAATGGTGTTTGATTGTCGTCTAAATCGAATGTGCTTATTGCGATTCCTGCATATAATGAAGAGGAGTGCATTGAAAGCACGGTTAACGAGCTCCGTTCGGTTGCTTCAGGGTTTGACTTCATTATTATCAATGATGGTTCACGCGATCGAACGGGTGAGATTTGCGGTTCGTTGAGCTGCAAGGTTATTACAATGCCAATTAACTGCGGGCTGACCGTTGGTTTTCAGACTGCGGCTCGATATGCCATCGATCATGGTTACGACTATATGATTCAGTTTGATGCAGATGGGCAACATCGACCGGAATATATAGCTGCTTTAGTTGAGAAAGCTGAAACATCTGGTTCCGATATTGTTATTGGCTCGAGGTTCCTAACTGTTCGCAAAGACAAATCGATGCGTATGATAGGTTCGCGAATGATTACCGTTCTAATCAAGATGTTGACCGGTCGTCGTATCAGCGATCCCACATCAGGTTTTAGGTTATTTAGTAGTTCTGTACTCAAAGAATACTATTACGACAACACTCTCAATCCTGAGCCAGAATCAATCGCGTTGTTTTTAAAGCAAGGGTACCTGGTTTCCGAGGTCCAAGTATCAATGCGTGAGCGCCAAGGTGGCGAGAGCTATTTAAATCCAGTTAAGTCGATTCAGTATATGCTTCGAGTGTTTGCTACGCTGCTAGTAGTTCAATGGTTTAGGTGATATAAAATGACTCTTACATTGCGGGCGCTGCTTATTTTTTTTGCTGCCCTGGTGTTCTTTTTCGTTATCCGCAAATTGAAGAAGTCCCAGATGCGGGTTCTTGATTCCATGTTCTGGCTTTTATTCAGCTTAAGCTTTGTGTTATTTGGCATTTTTCCTGAGATAGCGCTTTTTATTTCTTCTGAACTTGGCTTTGTCTCAGCTTCAAATTTTGTATTTCTTTATGTTATTGCCGTCCTCGTGGTAAGGGACTTTTCGAATTGTCTGCGCCTTTCGAAGCAAGAGGAGCGCATTAATGGCCTGGCTCAGTCAATTGCGCTTGATAGCGATGATTCTTAGGATTGACTTATTAATAACGAGTGTTTCGTTTTATATTCGGTAGCCAAACTGTCTTTCTCGTTGACTCAAATCATGAAAACGTGTCGTCTAACGTATGCATTGCTAGGCTGGTAATTTATTTATGTGGATACCTTTCTTTATATCCTCACTATTTCTCTTGCTTCTCTTAGAGGTTCCAGGTTTTGTGCTTTCACGCATGATGCGATTCTGCCGACTTGATTCGATCTTAATCGCACCGTTGTTTTCAATCGCCTTGCTTGAAATAGTGAGTATTGTTATTTCAAAGCTTGGAATATTCGCCACTTGGGTGAACCTGTGTCTTATCAGTTTTATTCTTGCTGCAATATTCTTGTCTTGCAGATTAATCGATTGCTCTCGAAAAGCTACTATGACAGAGTCCTTTTTTGGTCATTCAAATTGGGTTGTTTTGTTTCTGTACTGTGGCGTAGCTTTTGTTGTTGCAACGAAAATTTTTCTACTACCACTGGACGGGCCATCATCTTTCATTCAAGATTCTGATAACTCATTTCATCTCGCTGTTATTCGATCTTTTTTAGATGTCGGTGATTTTTCGACTTTCAATGTCGGCCTATATCATGATGTGCCGTCTAGCTCTATTCTTTCAATTGCTAACGGCTTTTATCCTGCGGCTTGGCATTTGCTTGCTGCTCTTGTTGCAAGCTTTTCTGGACAGGATGTTGCGTTTGCGGCTAACGTTACTAATTATGTAATGGTACTATTCGTTTTTCCATCAAGCGTGTTGTTGTTTTTTAAAACGGTATTTCGCGATGACCTTGGTGTTGTTGTTGCGGGGGTGCTGGTTCTGTTCGCATTTAATAGCTTTCCCTGGGGTACTTTAATTTCAGTGTCGGGCCCTTTGTTCCCTAACACTTTGGGTCTCATGTTCGTACCGGCTTGTGCAGCCATATTTATTAATTTCTTCAGTGGATGTACGAAGCAGTTCGCCCTGAGTTATGTCTTTGCGTTTTTAGCTGGCGTACTTACGCTTTATTTTTCTCATCCAAATGCAGTATTTACAATGGCTGTCCTTCTTGCGCCTTATGTTGTTTTGCGGTTTTCGAGTTGGTATATTGGAAAGAAACAACATGCGGATTCTGCCGTGTCTCTTTCTGTGAGATTAATCTCCCTCGCGATTCCTTCTTTATTTATTCTAGTTATTTGGATTGTCTGTTTTATTAATCCAGCTTTAAGTAACACCGTTTCTTTTACTTGGGGTATAACCGCCTCGCATTTACAGGCCATAGTTAATGTTCTGTCGCTTTCTTTTCGACTTCCGGCTGGTAATTATCTTCTTGCTATATTCGTGGCAATTGGTTTCTTTGTCTTGCTTCGCAACAACGAGTGCTCGTGGCTTTGTTTCTCATATCTGATTGCTGCCGCCATTTATATAGTCGGAGCATCATCTTCGGGTTTTATAAAGCACTTCCTTGCGGGTTTTTGGTATACCGATCCGTACCGTTTGGGCGCATGTGCCGGTCTTATGGCAATTCCTTTGGCTGCTGCTGGCCTTGCGACTTTCTTTTCGCTTGCTGTGAAGGTATTTGACAGACTTGGATACGAACTTTGGGCGAAGTTCTTAGCCTGCGCTGTATGTCTTATTTTCACTTGGTGTGCTCTTTATATTAATGATTTCGATTTACCCGGATTTGGACGGGTATACACGGGTTTGGGTGATTATCACGCCTGTTCTATGCTTTCGAATGATTCGAAGCGCGACAACTTGTTTGATCCCAGAGAGCGACTTTTTTGTAAGCGTGTAGCTGAGTTTCTCGAAAATGATGATGGGTTGATATATAACAACGCAGATGACGGCAGCGCTTTCGCATATCCTTTATACGATTTAAACCTTCTTTACCGTCGGTCTGCTGCAGAGATGCTCGGTAATGAGACGTGTGATAACCAAACGCTGAGGTTGCATCTCGACAAGCTTGCTACAAATAGAGATGTTCAACGCATCCTTAAAGAGAATGGTATTAAGTACATTCTTAATTTGGACTATGGCGGTGAGATCAACGACGAGCGTTGCTACTACGGTTACTATACTTGGGACAAATGGCAAGGCATTAATTCGATCAAAGATTCGACTCCGGGGCTCAAGCTTCTTATGTCGGAAGACGATATGCGACTTTATGAGATAGATTATTCTTCTTTTAGTTAATTATTCTTTTCGTTTTGGTCAAAGCATCCTCTTAATAGTCTTTAAGGCAAAGTTCCGTTTCTATTCATTTTTAGAGCTTCGCGATAAGCCACTCGTCGATAAGCGGGTGGCTTATTATTTTTGATGTTACTGATTCGTAGGAGTATTGCATGTCTCTAAAAAACACCGTTTATGATGCCGTTAACTCAAATAAGTTTGGTAAAGCGTTCTTAAAGGCTCGTCGCGATCTCCGTGGCGATGAGGCAGTTCGGGCTATTCAGTCTGGTACCCATGACTTTGTCGACCGCAGCAAGGGCAGCGATAAGCTCTGCATTATTCTCGCGGGATATAAGCCGACATTATGGGAAGACGTTTTTGGGCGTATTGCGGCATATGTGCCTTCCGATGTTGACGTATGCGTTATGACCAGCGGGCTTGTGAATGAAGAGCTTAAGCAGATCGCCGCTGATCACGACTGGTCCTATCTGTCGACTTCTGTCAATCATTTATCTGTTGTTCAGAATATTGCGATTGAATGCCATCCGAGGGCTAAGTGGATTTATAAGCTTGATGAGGATATGTTTTTGACTAAGGGCTTCTTTGAGGCAATGCTTGATACCTACAAGGAGCTTGAGTCAAAGACCTTATATAAACCAGCGTTTGTCTCTCCTTTAATTAATGTCAGTTGCTACGGGCATCTTCGCTTGCTAGACAAATTGAATCTTCTGGATGATTTTAGGAATACCGGACTCACGGATATGAAGTATTCCGATGGATTGCACCACAATCGTCAGGTCATTTCTGAGCCTAAGGTTGCTCGTTATATGTGGGGCGAGTCTCAGCCTGTGTTGCGCGATATCGATGCGCTAACAGAGCGCTTCTCGATTGAAAATGAAGGTTTCCAGTATTCTATTTGCCCGATCCGCTATAGCATCGGTGCCATTTTGTTTTCGCGTGACGCCTGGAACGAGTTTGGGCACTTCCCGCTGACTTTTGTCGGAGGTCCGTATGGTCTTGGGGATGATGAGGAGCATATTTGTAACTACGCGTGTTTTACTGGTCGTGTGATGGTAGTAAATGAAAATATTGTTGTAGGTCATCTCGGCTACGGTGGCGCACAAACAAAGACTATGGTTGAGTATCATGCTAATCATCGTGATCAATTTAAGTTAAAGGCATAACGGGGGAATTAATGTCTAAACCCAACATCAAAATCCTAGTCTCATGCCATAAGCCTGTCTGCACGCCTGATTCCGACCTGTATTTACCCGTTCACGTCGGCTCTTTGGGTAAAGAGACTATTCCTGGATGCCAACGCGACGATTGCGGTGAAAACATCTCCGACCGAAATTTCACTTTTTGTGAAATGAGCGGTCAGTATTGGGCTTGGAAAAACTTAGAGGCTGATTATGTTGGCCAATGCCATTACCGACGTTTTTTCAATTTTGATGAGAAGAAATATGAGTCGAACGATCATGCTCAGATTGAGGATGACTGTCTGTCGCCACTCTCAATTAAAAAGTATCAGCTAGCAAACGAGGCTTTGATCAGGGACTGTGTCGAGAAGGTTGACCTTGTACGTGCTCCTTATTGGGATGTGAGGGGAGTTCCCACCCCTTGTGGTCCTAAGAAAACTATAAAGGATCATATGTGTGCCTATGGCCTTGTCACTCAAGCCGAACTGGACCATATGGTTGATATTTGCAAGTTTGTTCAGCCTGATTATGTAGACGAGCTCGTCGCATATCTTAACGGTTCCAAGTATTTGGGCTATAACTGCTTCGTGATGAAGAAGACTCTCTTCGACGAACTCTGTGCGTTTGAGTTTTCGATTCTCCAGCAGTTTGACTCTGAATATGACTATGAGAACAAAACGACTACTCACAAACGTATTTGTGGCTATTTGGGTGAGATTCTATATAGCGTATTCGTCTCTCATATCTCTAAGAGAGGGATTAAGATCGCTGAGCGTCCGCTTGTTTTCTTTGAAGAGACGCCTGCTCCGTTTAATGCTGCTGCCGTCGATAACCAAACGGTTGATATCGTATGGCGCTATGCGGAATCGTCGCCTATTAAATTTGCCGTCGCGCTTGAGAGCTTAATTCGTCAGCTTGACGCGACCAGAAAATATCGATTGCTTCTAATTCATAATTGTCAGTTTAGCTTTGGCGATTGCCTCAACATACTTGAGACTATTCCGGAGAATCTGGAAATCATACAAGCGACTTTCCCGGTAGTTGGACCCAACGACCTCTTTGGTTCTATGGATGCTACCGCAGCGCATATTGTTCTGCCTTTTATACTCCCTCGCATAATGAATTTCGATTTGATTGGTCGCCATCGAGTTCTTTGGGTTGAGGGGTGTGCTTTCTTTAAAAAAGACCCAGCCGAGATCATTAATGGCGTAGAAGATTCACTCGCTGCCGTAAAGAGCGTTTTCCTCGAGAAAGAGCTTAATAAGCCGGCTTCGTCTCGTTTGCGCGACTCATATCTTGCCGCTGCGGATGGTTGGGAGATGAGCGAGGCGTCCGCTCTTATAGTTGATTTGTCTCAGCTTTCTATCATCTGTCCTGAACCATATGAGTTGTACTGTGCCTGTGCATCTGAACTGGGCATCGATCCAAGAGGCGATTTGGCTAAAGAGTTTCAAAAGTATCAGTTGCATAAAAAGAAACCGGGCAGCGCTAAAGATGCTTTCTGCTTACCGCTAAGTGTATTTGCTGTTCGAAGCCTTATGATGCGCAAGCTGAATTTCAGCCTTATCCCGTATTCGAGCAGTATGCCCGTGGCTTCCTTTGAAGAAGTTGGCATGTGGGCCAACGAGTGCACGGCAAAGCGATATAAGGCCTCCGATGAAAGCGGATTGTTGCTCTATTCGTCGGATACGACTCCATTCTCTGAACCGGCGAATGCACTTTGTCGTGATTATTGGCGTTTGGCCAGGTGTATGGATGCGTATGAGTCCCTTTTAGTTACGCTTTCGGAATACCGACCGCTTGGATTAAAGCGGACGTTATTTCCAGTTGGGACAAAGCGACATAAAGTTATATTTAAAATGGTTTCCCTGATTAGGCGATTTAGATAGTTTATATAGTCTATTCAGGCGCTCGTCATAGAGTGGCCGGCATAGAAGATTCGACCGTGCTATTGCAGGGACAATTACACGGTCGTCATAATGAAGTTTAAACACATTTAATGGATTGGTGTTTTGAGTCGAACGCCAATCCATTGATGGCAGCGCCCTATAACTCTTGGTTCTCTAATGCGCGGAGTTGCTCTTTGCTGACATGTTCGCAGTGTGTAGTTATGTCCATCGGAACACGATAGATATCTCCATATACATCTTCGGTAAACTTTCTTAGATTTTTTGGTGCCTGGCAAAGAATCCGTTCAAATGAAATTGTCTGCGTCGGGAACACTTCTCGCTTTTGGCAAGCCCATTTGTAATCAGACAAAAAGTAGATGTTTTCAATGCCCCACAGCATTCCATTAGTTATTTGGTCATCAATTATTCCCTGGCTCATTTCGATTGACCGATATTTTGCAAACGTTTCTTCTATCCGATTAGCCAGCGGATCAGATGCTGGAATGAATTCCTTTTCTTTCCATTCGCTGTAATATGAAGCGGTTTTCATCTCCGCTATCATTTTCATTCTTAGTCCTAGCTGTTCCTCAAATGCCTTCTTATCGGCGCTTCTGCTTTCTTCAAATATGAATAAGTCTAAAAAACAGGGATTATTAACGTCCTCATACATAAAACGAATTTGCTTACAGAAATTCCAAACATCGTAAACGATTGAGATTCGATACCGTCCGTCATTGCTGACAATATTGATAAGTTTGTTAATTTCCGACCTCATCATGCCGAGATCGCTATCGTCATCCCAAGGAATAAAGCCCTGGTGACGGATTGCTCCAAGGAGCGTTCCGAATGCAATCCAGTATTGAAGATTGTTGTCTTTGCATAATGTGTCGAACTCTCCTAGTAGTTTTGCGCATCCTAGTTGCATGGCCCTGAGTCCGCCGTTGGCTTTTGGAAGTGATGTAAAAAAGCGCTTCTTTGCGTCTTGCAGATCTTCGTTGTCGTTTCGGTAAAGCTGCCAAAGCATCGTTTCGATTCTCATCGAAACGCCGTCGTTATCACTTTTAAGCCATTCGGCTCTAAAATTCAGGTTGTCGTTAATACCGTTGTCAGCCTGCTCGATCCTCGCATTGATGGATCGGTTCAGTTCATAGAGTTCATAGACATCTGAGCGAAGATCTCTAATTGCTCGCTTTGATGCGGGAAGATGGTCGGCGATACGTGACAGGATGCTCATTCTGTATCCTTCGTGTTGAGAATAAAGTTCTGTTTAATATAGCCTACGTAGCTCGATGGTTTTTCGACGACTGATTAAATCTGGTTGAGTGGAGCCCGGCTCCCATTAAGCGGTGGATAGCATGATTAAATGATAAATATAATATGTATACCGCCTTAAAATTTGTGGCATCGCTAGTGATTGCATGCTGTTTTGCTATACACCTGCAGTTCCCATTGTTTTTTCTCAACTTTTGCTACGGAGTCGAGGATGAGGCCGGTTGCCAAGCTCAGCCCGCACAGAAACATGAATGAGGCCGCGAGCATGGCTGTGGGGAAGCGGGGGACTAAGCCGGTTTGGAAGTACTCCGCAACAATTGGGATTCCGAGAGTGAGACCTATGATGGCAAAGATGAATGCAATAAGACTAAAGAACTTGAGTGGACGGTAATCCTTAAAAAGCGTTCCAATCATTGCGATAACTTTAATACCGTCACCTACTGTGTTGAGCTTGGACTCAGAGCCTATGGGCCTATCACGGTATTCAACCGGTACGTCTTTAATACGCCAGCGATGGTCGACGGCATGGATGGAGAGCTCGGTTTCAATTTGGAAGCCCTCACTCAAGACGGGGAAGGTCTTTACGAAAGGCTTGCTCATGGCTCTATAGCCTGTCATAACGTCGTCAAAGCTGTAGCCGTATATCCATTTAATCATGGCGCGAACGAGGTTATTCCCAAAGCCGTGAAATGCTCGTTTGTTCTCTTCGGCATAGGTTCCGTTGGAGAGGCGATCGCCGACGGTCATGTCTGCCTCGCCATTAAGTATGGGCTCACAGAGCGATTTGGCGGCTTCAGCGGGGTACGTGTCGTCTCCATCAACCATCAAGTAGCAATCGGCGTCGATATCGCGAAACATTTGGCGGCAGACGTTGCCTTTGCCCTGCCTTGGTTCATGTCGCACTGTGGCCCCGTGCTGTTTGGCTATCTGTGCCGTATTGTCGGCGGAATTGTTGTCGTAAACGTATACTGTTGCGTCTGGCAATTCGCGGTGAAAGTCATCGACAACTTTGCCGATCGTTAATGCTTCATTGTAGCAAGGGATAATGACGGCGATATTCGAATAGTCCATATAGGACCTCCTTTAATGACTCAACTGTTCGAAAGTATAACCATCACCTATCCCTTTGATTAGATATGGGTTAGTTCTCCAGATTTTTTGCGGTGGGTTATCGTCTACGCGGGAGGGCTATACTTTCCACTGTTATGTTTTGCGAGACAAGGAGATGGTCCGTGGCTGACAATCTTGAGAGTCAGAAAGCGGTGGCTAAACCGGCCTCTCACGCTAAAAATGATTTTGAGAAGGATAAATTTATCCTTAGGCAGCTGGTTACCAAGGATTTTAAGATTAAGTATCGGCGCAGCGTTTTGGGCGTAGCTTGGTCCGTGCTCAATCCCTTGTTGATGATGATTGTCATGTCGATTGTTTTTTCAACAATCTTTGCCCAAGGGCGCAATGGCTCCATTACGCCTGAGATGTATCCGCTTTACCTGATCGTCGGTAACGTGACGTTTTCTGTCATGTCCGAGTCGACGAACCAAGCGCTTATGTCCATCATTTGGGCTTCCTCGCTGCTTAAGAAGGTTAAGGTGCACCGCTGGGTCTTTCCGGTGCAGAAGGTGCTGTTCTCGCTCGTTAACTTCGCCTTCTCTTTGGTTGCTGTCGCCTTGGTTATGCTTTGGTTCCATGTGGTTCCTAGTTGGCATTTAATTCTCTTGCCGGTGTGTTTGCTGCTTCTTATGTGCTTCTGCATGGGTTTGGGCATGATGCTGTCTGCGCTGGCGGTCTTTTTCCGTGATGTTATGCACCTTTGGACCGTTGTTATCACCGCGTGGATGTACCTGACGCCGATCTTCTGGACCACCGATTACATCAGCCATATGGCTCATTGGATTCAGGTGTTGGTGGTTGTGAACCCCATGTACAACTATCTCCAGTTTATGCGTGACATCTTCCTGTTCAATACCGTGCCTTCTTCGCTTACGTTTGGCCTATGTGCTGTCTGGGCTGTTCTTGCCCTTGCCATTGGCTATACCGTGTTCCACAAGACCGAGCACAAGTTTATTCTCTACATCTAAGGAGTGCTGTTCATGACTGAATCTGCTATTGATTACAGCAAGCAGCCCCTTGCTGTTGAGGTCAAAGACGTCACCATGATCTTTAACATGGCGTCTGAGTCGCTTACAAACCTCAAGGAGTACTTTATTAAGCTCGCAAAGCACGAGCTGTTCTTTGAGGAATTCCGTGCGCTTAAGCATATTTCGTTTGATGTGCATCGCGGCGAGGTCGTTGGCCTTGTTGGAACTAACGGTTCCGGCAAGTCTACGATGCTTAAGATCATCGCTGGCGTTTTGGAGCCCAGCGAAGGTGAGGTTAAGGTTCACGGCAATATTGCGCCGCTGATTGAGCTTGGTGCTGGTTTCGATCCCGAGCTTACCGCTCGTGAGAATATTTACCTTAACGGTGCGCTGCTTGGATATACCAAGGAGTTTATTGACGCTAGCTTTGACGAGATTATCGAGTTCGCTGAGCTCAAAGATTTTGTCGACATGCCCCTGAAGAATTTCTCTTCGGGTATGGTTGCGCGCATTGCATTTGCTATCGCTACGATTACCGAGCCGGATATTCTGATCGTTGATGAGACGCTTTCTGTCGGTGATGTCTTTTTCCAGCAGAAGTGCGAGCGCCGTATTCAGCACTTTATCGAAAGTGGCGACGTTACGGTCTTATTCGTTTCTCACTCCATGGAACAGGTTGAGCGTATTTGCCAGCGTGCTGTATGGATCGAGAAGGGCGACCTGCGTATGGATGGCCCCGTGGATGAGGTCTGCAAGGCATACCACGACCAGTTCAAGTAGGTTATAATTTATGCGCCGTGTGAACTTGTGCCCGCTTGGACGCGCGACATTATGCTCCATTAGCTCAGTTGGATAGAGCAGGGGACTTCTAATCCCAAGGTCGACGGTTCGAATCCGCCATGGAGCACCAAAAGAGTTTTTGAAGACCCGGTTATCATGCCGGGTCTTTGCTGTACAAGCGTTCAGCCGTGATATTGTTTAACATGGGCTGTAAGGCATGGGGACGACTTGTAGCCTTATTTCGATAGTGGTTGCATGCTTGGTTGCGAGGCTTATAGGATAATAAGTGTGTCCGCTTCCTTTTCGGCACCCCTTGCCATGGCGGTCGTCGCCGCTGAGGATGCCGCCTTGACCTTGTTCCTTTCTAAAATGTGATGGGGAGATAATCCGCTGCTTACCCGTTGTGCTCCTTGTAAAGCTCGAGCGCCTTCTTAAGGTAAGTTTTGGCATAATGGTAGTAGATATGGGACCACTCGCCAACGTTATCGCCTTCTGCCTCTTTAAGCAGCGCCCATGTGTACCAGCACCAGCCCGCCATGCCCACCTGGCCCAGGTTGTGACGCCATTCTGCATCGGTTGGCTTGCGGCTGAAGTAATGCTCTAGTGCCCTGCACATTTTCTTCTCGGTTAACTGTTCACAAACACAGAATGTTCCAAAATCGTTGGCATAGTCACTCATACCGGCGTATTCCCAGTCAATGAGATCGACATGGCCGTCGCCGCTTACGAGGAAGTTGAGACTAAAGAAATCGTTGTGGCAGAGGACTGGATCGCCACCGTCGGCAATGAGCATTCTGTTCAGTTCGGCTGCCTGCGTGTCCATCTCGGGCAAATCCGGCACATCGATGAGCCCGTGTTTTAGAATGGCACGTTCGTAGCCCCTTCCCTCTTCATAGAAGCTAAAACAGCGATTAACTTTTGCACCGCTATCGTGAAGACTGCGGGCCATTTGCATGGCTTGGGCCAATTGGGCGTCGTCGTGAACGTCGAGGTTTCTACAATTCTTCACAAATCGTGACACCTTCCAGCCGCGGCGGGGATTCGCAAAAACAAAGGTGGAGTCAAGGCCGAGCGTGCGTGCAGTCTCGAGTGCGGTTTTTTCGGCTTTGCGGTCTACAAGGAGCTCGGTTCCTACGCCGGGGTGTCGGTAGACCCACTCGCCGTCATCGGTCGTAAAGTGGCAGCTGAGGTTCGTAAGTCCCTGTTTGAGCGGATAGACGTCGCGAATTTCGGATTTATCGCATCCCAAGACGGCAACGATGTTGTCGAAAATCTCGGAATCAAGGTTTTCGATGAAAAGAGGGTCGAAGTTGCGCAGCTCGTCGAGTGAGTCGAACTCGTGGATGGTGGGCGGGTCGTACCTGTGGATTTGCATGTCAAGCTCGTTGATATGATCGGCATAGAGATCTTCCCAGAGTTTGTTGCGGGTTTGGGGGAGGTCGTATTCTGCCTCAAGAATCTCTCGAAAACGAGTTGAGAACTCTCGATCGAAATAAGCGTGGCCAATCATATACCATGCATCGGACCCGCCGACCCTAACTTTGGTGATGCGGTCGTGGGTGTCGGTTTCCAGGCACCATTCAGGTGTCTGGCCCTGGTTGAACTCGGCTGAGTAGTAGGCCTTCCAGGCATGGTCTGTGAAAGGGTTCTTCTCGAAATAGTTGTCCGAGGAGCAGATGTACGTATTGCCCAACATCTCACGCACGAGCATAATCGAGGAATTGTTATTGCGCTCAGCGTAGGCGCAATTCACGATGACCTTAACGCCGTATTTGTCCTCGAGGTAGTAGAAGGACTCCTTCTTGTATCCCACAACGACGACGATGTCGAAAATCCCGGCTTCGTGTAGCTGTTCAATTTGGCGCTCGATCAGGACTTCGCCACGAACTTTGAGAAGTCCCTTGGGGCGTTCATAGGAGATGGGGGCGAAGCGACTGGAGAGGCCTGCCGCAAGGATAACAGCATTGTCCACGGCGTAGGGTTTTAGCGCGGTCATGCCCTTAGGCGTGAGACGGGCGTCCTTGATGAGGCCGGCTTCTGAGAGGTCTATTACGGCGGCATTTGCCGCTGTAAGCCCAATCTCGCACTCGCTCGCAAGTTGTTGTTGCGTAATGCCGGGACGTCTGCTCAGGGCATAGAGAACGTTAAACTGTTTATGCGTAAGCTGCATTAATGGTTCCTTTGCGTTCGGTTTTGTCAGATGCTATCGCGAACCTGAACAGCTGAAGGCATTACTTTCCGTTTTACTATCCATTGGAGGGTTCGAGCAAATGTCATTTGTTCGAACCCTCCAATGCGTGAGCGGGGGAGACTTTTATCAAAAAGGCGTTATGGACTGTTATGCGCAACTCTTAAACCAAATGTCGTCTAGCATTCAGAGTAGCCGGCAATTATTAATGCTTAATCCTACGCCTCCGTGGGCTCCACACCTAGCTCGTTGCGGACGAGTTCGAATGCCGCGGCGATGGCCTTGTCCATGTCGTAGTACTTGTAGCCGCCCAGACGACCGGCGAAGACCACGTCGCCCTCCTGCGCCGCCAGCTCCTCGTACTGCCTGTACAGGGCCTCGTTCCTGGCGTCGTTGATGGGATAGTAGGGCTCGTCGCCGGGCTTCCAGTCTGCCGGGTATTCGCGCGTGATGACGGTCTTGTCCTGCGTGCCGAACTCGAAGTGCTTGTGCTCGATGATACGGGTGTAGGGGACCTCGCGCTCGGTGTAGTTGACCACGGCCACGCCCTGGTGGTCCTGCTCGTTGAGCGTCTCGGTCTCAAAGCGCAGGCTGCGGTACTCGAGCGTGCCCAGCTTAAAGTCGTAGAACGCGTCGATGGGGCCGCAGTAGATCGTCTTGGCGGCGATATCGGGCTCGGCGGCGACCAGCTCCTTGTACTCCACGCCGCAGCGCACCTCGATGCCCTCGAGCATGTTGGCGACCATCTTGGTGTAGCCGCCCACGGGGATGCCCTGGTAGCGGTCGTTGAAGTAGTTGTTGTCGTAGGTGAAGCGGCAGGGGAGGCGCTTTATGATGCTCGCGGGCAGGTCCTTGCAGTCGCGGCCCCACTGCTTCTCGGTGTAGCCCTTCACGAGCGTCTCGAAGATGTCGCGGCCGACGAGCGACAGCGCCTGCTCCTCGAGGTTCTGCGGCTCTCCGATGTTCTCGGCGGCCACCTGCTCGGCAATCTTGGCGCGGGCGTCCGCCGGCGTGACGACGCCCGGCCACATCTTGGCGAAGGTGTTCATGTTGAAGGGCATGTTGTACATGTTGCCGTGGAAGTTGGCGACCGGCGAGTTGACGTAGTTGTTGAACTCTGCGAAGCGGTTGACGTAGTCCCAGACGTCCTTCATGGAGGTGTGGAAGATGTGCGCGCCGTAGCGGTGGACCTGGATGCCCTCGACGTCCTCGGTGTAGATGTTGCCGGCGATGTGGTCGCGGCGGTCGATGACCAGGACCGACTTGCCGGCGCGCTTGGCGGCGTTGGCAAAGACGGCGCCAGAGAGGCCGGCGCCGACGACTAGGTAATCGTACTGGGACATGGATATGCTCCTTTGTATGTCAATCGAACAGCTACTTAAGCTTTGGGACAAACAAACCTGATTATTTAGTCCCATGGATTAGTGTAGCAGATACTCTTTCAGCAGCTCCAGTGCGTGGGCGTAGCCCATCAGGCCTTCGCCCGTAATGGTGGCGAAGCAGGCTAGGCGTGCATAGCTCACCTGACGGAAGTCCTCGCGCGTCTCTACGGCGCTGATGTGCACCTCGACGGCAGGGATGGCGACGGCCTTGAGGGCGTCAAGGATTGCCACGCTGGTGTGCGTGTAGGCTGCCGGGTTGATGACGATGCCGTCTACCTTGCCGTAGGCCTCCTGGATCTTGTCGACGATGCTGCCCTCGTGGTTGGACTGGAAGACCTCGACCTCGTCGAAGCCCTGCGCGGCACCTGCCTCCTGGCAGATCTGGACCAGGCGGTCGTAGTTGTCACTGCCATAGATGCCCGGCTCGCGAATGCCGAGCATGTTGAGGTTGGGGCCGTTGA
>ERZ837590.643-NODE-643-length-25820-cov-4.306695_pt1 | contig 25820 bp, 20 predicted proteins | sample MGYA00519573_ERZ837590 | MGnify/ENA primary metagenome ERZ837590 (study PRJEB31850, sample SAMEA3708820) | human gut metagenome | biome: human gut; feature: human-associated habitat; material: faeces | place: China | collected 2014 ... | reverse complement strand
TATCGAAAGTAACTTCGATCTGCGGAACACCTCTTCTTGCCGGAAGGATACCGTCAAGACGGAACTGGCCAAGAGTCTTGTTGTCTCTTGCGAACTCACGCTCACCCTGTACAACGTGGATATCTACGGCTGTCTGGTTATCAGCAGCTGTGGAGAATACCTGGCTCTTCTTTGTCGGGATCGTTGTGTTTCTCTCGATCAGCTTTGTAGCAACGCCGCCCATTGTCTCGATGGAAAGGGAAAGCGGAGTTACATCGAGAAGAAGGATGTCACCTGCACCGGCATCGCCTGCTAACTTACCACCCTGGATCGCTGCACCGATGGCTACGCACTCATCCGGGTTTAAGCTCTTGCTCGGCTCTTTGCCTGTTAACTGTTTAACCTTTTCCTGTGCGGAAAGCATACGTGTGGAACCACCTACGAGGAGAACCTTGGAGAGCTCTGCTGCTGTTAAACCAGCGTCTCTTAACGCGTTCTGTACCGGAATTGCTGTTCTCTCAATGAGATCACTTGTCAGCTCATCGAATTTAGCTCTTGTGAGGTTCATATCTAAGTGCTTCGGTCCCTCAGCAGTTGCTGTGATGAACGGAAGGTTGATGTTTGTTGTTGTTGCGGAAGAAAGCTCTTTCTTTGCTTTCTCAGCAGCTTCTTTTAATCTCTGAAGTGCCATCTTATCACCGGAAAGATCTACGCCCTCTGTCTTCTTGAACTCGTCGATCATCCACTGTGTGACACGGTTATCGAAATCATCACCGCCGAGGTGTGTATCACCGTTCGTCGCAAGAACTTCGATAACGCCGTCACCGATCTCGATGATGGAAACATCGAATGTACCGCCGCCGAGGTCATATACCATGATCTTCTGCTCTTTCTCGTTGTCAAGACCGTAAGCAAGGGCTGCCGCTGTCGGCTCGTTGATGATACGCTTTACATCAAGACCGGCAATCTTACCTGCATCCTTTGTTGCCTGACGCTGGGCATCGTTGAAGTAAGCCGGAACTGTGATAACAGCTTCTGTTACTTTTTCACCGAGGTAGCTCTCAGCATCTGCTTTTAACTTCTGAAGAATCATCGCGGAGATCTCCTGCGGTGTGTACTTCTTGCCGTCAATATCTACCTTGTAGTCGGTACCCATATGTCTCTTGATGGAGGAGATGGTTCTGTCAGCGTTTGTAACTGCCTGACGCTTTGCCGGCTCACCCACAAGTCTCTCACCTGTCTTTGTAAAAGCAACGATAGACGGTGTTGTTCTAACACCTTCTGTATTGGCGATAACTGTTGGTTTACCGCCCTCCATAACTGCTACACAGCTGTTTGTTGTACCTAAGTCAATACCAATGATCTTACTCATAATGATTTTCCTCCTCTAAATTTGGAATATTAGGAATGAGTGGTCGTCCAGCAGTCTCTGCCGGATGATCACATTGTTTCAATGTTAGTTTGCAACCTGTACCATACTGTGACGGACGATGGAATCCTTGTAGGTGTAGCCCTTCTGAAGTTCCACTGCCACAACATTCTCGCCGAGGTTCTCATCCTCCACATGCATCACTGCGTTGTGGAAGTTCGGGTCGAACGGTTTTCCGACTGCCTCGATCGGCTTAACGCCCATATCATCGAGTGTATTTACAAATTGCTTATATATCTTTTCCATTCCATCTGCAAACGCGGATCCTTTCGCGTCTTCCGGAATGGAATTAAGACCTCTTTCAAAGTTATCGACGATCGGAAGGATCTTTTCGATTACATCCTTCGCACCGATCTCATACATTGCGGACTTTTCCTTGTCCGTTCTCTTGCGGTAGTTATCAAACTCCGCCATGGATCTCTTGAGCTTGTCATTTAACTCATCGATCTTCTCGTCCTTCGGATCTTTCTTCTTTTCAGAAGCTTTTTCCTCTTTTTCGGACGTCTCTTTATTTTCTTTTTCGGAAGCGGCTGCCTCTTTGGTTTCTTTTTCCTCAGAAACGGCTTTTTCCGTTTTCTCTTTTTCTAACTCTTTCTCTTTCACTGCTCTCTTCACCTTTCATTTTTAAACGTTTCGTTCAGCTGCGCAACTAACGATCTCAAGGTCGATACGACTTTTTCGTAGTCCATTCGTTTTGGTCCCACGATACCGATCGTTCCGCGCATCCCATCGCCGAGCGCATAATTTGCGGTTACGATGCTGCAGTCTTTCATGCTCTGGACCGGAGTTTCATCTCCGATATAGACCTGAATTTCATTGTCCGGATCATCCGTTTTATTCTGCTGCTGCCCATCGATCAATCCCCTGAGAAGTTCTTTATGTTCCAAAGTACCGATCAGCTGGCTCGCTTTTTCCGTATCGGAAAGCTCCGGGTATTTGAAAATATTGGTTGCCCCGCTGGTATAGATCTGGAGATCTTCGTCCTGGGAGCGGATCACTTCACTGACTTCATTCAGCACCAGATCCACCACTCTTCTGTGGGATCCGGCCTGTTCTTTCATTTTTGCGATCACGCCAAGGTTGATCTCCTCGATCGTCAGACCGTTCAGGCTGCTGTTTAAAAGAATATTTAAATTCAGAAGCTCTTCGTCACTGAGTTCCTCATCGATCGTAACAAAGGAGTTTCTTATAATATTTCCTTCCACAACGACTACCACCAGAAGTTTGTGTTCCTCCACCTTCGAGAGCTGGATAAACTTTAACTTTGTCTGGTTGTAACTCGGTCCGCTGATCAGGGTCGCATAGTTCGTATTGTTGGCAAGAACCTTTGCAAGCTGCTTCAGAAGCAGTTCCACGCGGTCTACCCGCTGGATCATAAGTTCCTGCATATGCTCGACCTGACTGTCTTTTTCCTTGATGATCTGGTCAACATAGAAACGGTAACCTTTATCGGAAGGAATTCGTCCCGCCGAGGTATGCGGCTGAATGATGTAGCCAAGTTCTTCCAGATCAGACATCTCATTTCGGATCGTCGCGGAGCTGAGCTTCAGATCCGAGTATTTGGAAATCGTTCTGGATCCCACCGGCTCACCGGTCTCCAGATACGTCTGGATAATCGCTTTTAAAATTTTTTCTTTTCTCTCATCCAGTTCCAAAACTCTCACCTCTTCTTTATTAGCACTCTTTATTGAGGAGTGCTAACATTTACAGTTGTTACTATATTACTTAGTGTGTTGTTTGTCAAGGGCTTTTGATAATTTTCACATTTTTTTCACTATTTTTTTCATCGCCTTTTTCTACCAGGATTTTACAGGATCCGCCCGGCTTTCCCCTGGATTTTCCTGTGAATCCCGGGGGCTTTGCGTCACATTAAGAACATTTCTGCCATATGGGGGGACTGTTTGCGTCCTGGCAGTAATACCCAAAAACTTGACAAATTTGGAAAATTATGTATAATACATACTTGTTTCCAAATTGTTACATTTCTATTACACATCTGCATATAATTTGTAATAGATGTGAAACAAAAAAAGAAAGGATTGTTATATGAAGAAATTTAGATTGACCATCTGTGTTTTACTGACCGTCATTTCGATGCTCTTAAACACCGTATGTGCATTCGCAAGTACCCCGAAAAACTCTGGCCACCTGGACAGCATCGATGGAAATAAGGTTTCCGGATGGGCGTGGAACTCCGCTGCCCCGGATACCCCGGTCTCCGTCACCGTCACTGTGGCCAACTCCCATACAGGCGAGTCTCTTTTATCTGAGACCGCCGAAGCTGATATCGAGCGCAATGACTTAAAGGAAAGCGGCATCGGAAACGGTGCCCACGGCTTTGAGATCATGATCGACTGGTCCTCCATCCCGGATGATACCTACATGATCAAGCTCAGCGTGAACGGCACAGCACTTCCGTTAGCTTACCAGTACAATACCGCAACAAAGATCATCAAAAATGCCACCCTCGTTTCCTTAGGTACATTTAAGACCACAGCTTACTGCCCGTGCAGAAGCTGCTCCGAGGGCTACGGCCGTCTCACAAAGACCGGAACCCAGGCGACCGCAAGCCGCACCGTAGCCGTTGACCCGCGGGTCATTCCGCTTGGAAGCCACCTTTTGATCGATGGTGTCGAGTATATCGCTGAGGACGTCGGAGGCGGCGTCAAAGGAAAACATATCGATATTTTTTACAACACACATTCGGAAACAAGAGATCACGGCGTTGAGCGGTCTGAGGTCTATCTGATCCAGTCTTAAGTTCATCTGCCCCGTTATATGAGTTTCCACCCGATATATGACAGGACTGGAAGGACATCCACTAATAAATTCTTCCTGCTGCATGGCAAAAAAGGGAATCTCTCCTGAGCATGCGAAAATGCTCATGAAAGATTCCCTTTCTTAATTATACATATCTTATGTGAGTCAGGACCTCTCCTGAATTCACAGGCTTGCTCCTATCTTTAAACAGTATGCCCCTTCGCCACATAAAACGGCTGTGTATCCGTTCCTTTCAGCTCCTGGCCAACCTCAATCGTCACGTTCTTGTCTGTGACAACGTAATCCAGCCGTGCGCCTGCTTTCACCACCGTATCCTGCATCAGGACACTGTTTCTGATCTTTGCGCCCTTTGCGATCTTAACGCCTCGGAAGAGAACACAGTTCTCCACATCGCCTTCGATCACGCAGCCATCAGCCACAAGGTTATTTTTTGTCTTACATCCGTTAATATATCTTGTCGGGTTGTCATCACGGATCTTTGTGTAGATCTGGCCGCCGGTAAACAGCGCGTCCAGATTCTCATCATCGAGAAGTTTCATATTCTCATCGAAGTAGCTCTTTAAGCCGCAGATCCTCGCGTAATATCCATCATATTTATATCCGCGGATATTGTACTTCTCAAGACGCGGTGCAAGGATATCACGCTCGAAGCAGGAGTATCCACGTACAAATGCCGCATGGATCTTATCGATCAGTGCTTCTCTATCCATAATATAAATATTCATGGAGAGGTTCTGTTTTCCGCACATTTCAGAATTCATAAAGATCCGTCTCACGCGTCCGTCATCAAGCTTTAACGTGTAATACATATCCCCGTGGGAACCTGCGCGGATCAGTTCCGCCGGAATCTCCTGCTCCGTGTAGGCAACCGTCACATCGGCACCGCTCTCGATATGTTCCGCTAACATTGCGTTGAAATCAAAATCCACCGCGATATTGGCGTCCATCATGATCACATACTTTTCTTTTTTGCTTTTCAGATACGGAAGGATGCTCTCAAGTGCCTCGACGCGTCCGCTGTAGACCTTCATATTTTTCTCCGCATAGGGCGGAAAAATACTGAGACCTCCGTTTTTTCTGAGAAGATCCCACGCTCGTCCGGAGCCCAGATGGTCCATCAGGGAATGATAATTCTCCCGGACCACGATGGCAATATTGCTGATCCCGCAGTTTGCGAGACTGGAAAGCAGGAAGTCGATGATCCGGTAACGTCCCGCAAACGGGATCGATGCCATCAGGCGGTCACCCGCAAGCTCCGGCACCAGATTATCATAACTATTTGGAAAAATAATACCGATCGCATTTGCATTGGAATTTACCATTGTTCTTCACCATCCTCCACATTTTTATTGACCATGGCGTTCGGGCCGATCTTTGCGCCCTTTCCGATGGTGATTCCGGAACCGATCGTCGCAACGCCGTGTTCTTCCCCCTTCGGCATGGATCCAACAACGGCATTTTCACCGATCACAACATTTTCCGCGACGATACAGTGTTCTACAACAGCTCCGGCCTTTATGACCGTTTTGCCCATGACAACGGCATCTTCGATCTTCGCTCCCTTTTCTACCCTGACACCGGAGAACAGGATCGAATGCTTAATACTTCCGTCGATCCGGCATCCGTCTGTGATCATGGAATTCTCAACGACTGCGTTGGAGCCGATCTTGTGACCGGTCATACCGCTGTTCCGGCTGTAGATCTTCCAGTTTTCATCAAAGATATCGATCCCGCTGTGTTCCGGATCAAGAACCTCCATATTTGCTTCCCAGAGGGATGAGATCGTTCCAACGTCCTTCCAGTATCCCGCAAAGTGGTACGCGTACATCTTCCGTCCGTCTTTTAAGAGGTTCGGAATGATGTTGTTTCCGAAATCATTCTCGGAATTCGGGTCTGCCTCATCCTCGATCAGGTACTTCTTTAAAATATCCCAGTTAAAGATATAGATTCCCATGGAAGCCAGATTCGACTTCGGGTTCTTCGGTTTCTCCTGAAACTCTGTGATCCGGTCGTCCCCATCCGCCACCATCAGACCAAAACGGGATGCCTCGTCCCACGGCACTTCCATAACCGCGACACTGAATTCTGCGCCTTTTTCCTTGTGGAAGTGCAGGAAATCACTGTAATCCTGCTTGCAGATCTGATCACCGGATAAGATGATCACATACTGCGGATCGTAGCGCTCGATGAACGGAATGTTCTGATAGATTGCGTTTGCGGTTCCCTTATACCAGTCGGAACCGGATGCCTTCTGATACGGCGGCAGTACATGTACTCCACCGTAAAGACGGTCGAGGTCCCACGGCTGGCCGTTTCCGATATACTCATTCAGTACCATCGGCTGGTACTGGGTCAGAATTCCCACGGTATCAATTCCGGAATTTACGCAGTTCGAGAGCGGAAAATCAATAATTCTGTATTTCCCGCCGAAAGGGACTGCCGGTTTTGCAAGCTTCTGTGTCAGTGCATAGAGTCTTGAACCCTGGCCGCCTGCAAGAAGCATTGCGATCATTTCCTTAGCCATAATAATATCCCCCTGTTTTTTGGATACAGTCTCTCCGTGCAAAATGTACAACCATGCATTTCATTGGATTGTACAAATCATATCACATTGTTGCCGTTTTTGATAGTGGTTTTATGCACTTTTACCATGTTTTTTACATGATCTATATATGTATTCTGCTTTTTTATCCTCTGTACCATTTAAGCTACGCTTATGATCTGCTTGTTTTTTCTCAGCATGCATGCCCTTTTTCACTCCACGCAGGATCTCTGACATCGAAAACTACGGCTGAAAAAAAGCGCGGTCTCCGCAGGATCTTTAGTCCTGCAGAAACTGCGCCATAATATAATTGCTCACATCAAGTCCATAATCCGTCAGAACGAACCGGTCGCCCTGAAATACTGCCGCTTTTTCCGCCACAAACGTTTCCATGAGCCCTGGATAAACGTCCTTTGCGGACACCCCGAACCTTCGCTCAAACTCCGGAAGGGACACCCCGGCTGTCATCCGTAGTCCCACATAGAAGAATTCCTCCTCCATGTCTTTCTTCGTGAGCTTTTCCACATCCGTAAACATCCCCGGCTTTTCTTCCAGATACTGCTTCATATCGGAATTGACCGCAAACCTACAGCCGTCCATGTAGGAGGATGCCCCGAGTCCCAGTCCCAGGTAGGGCAAGCCTGTCCAATAACCGATATTGTGGCGGCACGCTCTCCCCGGCTTCGCATAGTTTGAGATCTCGTACCGCTCATACCCACAGTCCCGCAGGAACCGCTTCGTCTCGTGGTACATCTCCCTCTCGGAATCCTCGTCGGGAAGAAGTTTCCGTCCCTCTTCGCTCCCGTACTTCTCACCGAAAGGAGTTCCATCCTCAATGATCAGGCTGTACGCCGAGATATGTTCCGGATTCAGGTCCGTGACCCGCTTTAAGGTGTCCTTCCAGGACTCGCGGGTCTGTCCCGGCAACGCTGACATAAGGTCGATATTGATGTTCGTGAACCCGCACTCCCGGGCCAGATGGAAGCTCTCCAGGAATTCCGCCCAGGTATGGATCCGGCCGAGAAGCTTTAGCTCTCTGTCATTTGCTGATTGGAGTCCAAAGCTCAGGCGATTGATCCCGGCCCGCCTGTAATCTGTGAGTTTCTCCCTTGTCACGGTTCCAGGGTTCGCCTCCATGGAGATCTCCGCGCCTTCCGCCACATGAAACGCCTTCCGCACATGTTCCATGATCCCGACAATCAGCGCCGAATCCGGCACGGACGGGGTTCCGCCGCCGATAAAGATCGTATCTACCGGAATGTCCCCGTATTTTTTTCCCATGGCGTCAATATCTTCCCTGAGCCGCCTCGTGTACAGGTTCTGGGTCTCCTGGTCCGTCGGAAATGAAAGGAAGTCGCAGTAAGCGCATTTTCTCACACAGAACGGCATGTGCAGATATAATTCCATGCCCCCGTTCATGCGAGAACCTCACTGAGCATCTCGATCTCGTCCTCGAACAGGCAGTATCCCGGATCATGGGCTTTCACCGCCGCCAGGACATCCTCGATCCGCATCCACTTCACAGACTCCACTTCTTCTTTCTGAAGCTTGAGTTTTTCGATCTCTACCGGCTTTTCATAAGCAAAAACATGACTCTTCTCATGATTCTTAAAGATCCGTCCATGGAACTCGCCTTCATAGCGTCCGTCATGGACCCCGACAAGCCGCAGGTCTTCCGGCTCTGCCGCAATTCCCAGCTCTTCCTTCAACTCCCTGAGCGCCGACTCCAGATAGTCCTGTCCCGCCGGAATATGCCCGGCGCTGGAGATATCGTAGCAGCCCCCGAAGGAGTCCTTCTCGCGGCTCCGCTTCTGTAAAAGCAGGTCATGTCCGCCGTCCCTCCGTCTTCTTACGACCCAGACATGGCTCGTCCGGTGCCAGTCACCGTTGAGATGGACCAGCGTGCGCTCTCTCACCTGTCCCGACGGCTCTCCATTCTCATCGAGGAGATCAAGAAGCTCCAGCGGCTTTCCGTCCAGGACCGCTTCCTTTAAGAGATCATCCTGGTAGCGGAGTTTCAAAGAGAAAAACGGTGCTTCCTCGTCGAGAAGCCGATGGAAGATCCGGTCGCCTTCCCAGAGGTTCAGGCTGTCGATCTCAGTCTTAGGAACCCACTCCAGAGTCCCCTCATTGCAGTCTGCCAGCTCACCTGTAAAGCCATCTGCCGTGTAGAGGAAAATGTACTCCATTTCGGCATCATCATCATTGTACATGAAAGTCAGAACGCCCCGAAGTCTATAGCTTGTGAGTGTCAGGCCTGTCTCCTCCTTCGTCTCCCTTAAAATGCAGTCCTCCGGGCTCTCCCCCCGCTCAAACTTCCCGCCAATGCCGATCCACTTGTCTTTATTGACGTCGTGTTTCTTCTTGATACGATGGATCATCAGGTATTTGTCATCTTTTTCAATGTAGCATAATGTTGTAAGCTTCATAATAGTTCCTCATCTATGTGCAAAAAAGTCCATTTCTTCGAACGATCTGAAATGGACTTTTTATCTGGATCAATATTTTAATTTACTCCTCGTCCAGCTTCAGAACGCTCATAAACGCCTTCTGCGGAATCTCCACGTTTCCGACCTGGCGCATACGCTTCTTGCCTTCCTTCTGCTTCTCGAGAAGCTTCTTCTTACGGGAGATATCGCCGCCGTAGCACTTCGCGAGGACATCCTTTCTCATGGCTCTCACCGTCTCACGGGCAATGATCTTACCACCCACAGCAGCCTGGATCGGAATCTCGAACAAATGCTTCGGGATCTCATCCTTCAGCTTTTCGCACATCTTTCTGCCGCGCTCGTAAGCGGATCCCTCAAACACGATGAAGGAAAGGGCATCCACAGTTTCCTTATTGATCAGGATATCGAGTTTTACAAGCTGTGACTGCTCGTATCCCTTCAACTCGTAGTCGAAGGACGCGTAACCGCGGGATCTTGATTTCAGCGCGTCAAAGAAGTCGTAGATGATCTCGTTTAACGGAAGCTCATACTTTAAGAGTGCACGCGTCTCTTCCATATATTCCATGCCGAGGTAAACGCCGCGGCGTTCCTGGCATAACTGCATGATCGCGCCCACAAATTCTGTAGTCACCATGATCTCTGCGGAGACGATCGGCTCCTCCATATATTCGATTTCGGACGGATCCGGCATGTTGGACGGGTTCGTGAGGTCGATCACCTCGCCGTTCGTCTTGTGGATCCGGTATACAACGCCCGGTGCCGTCGTCACGAGGTCAAGGTTGTACTCGCGCTCCAGGCGCTCCTGGATGATCTCCAGGTGTAAAAGCCCTAAGAATCCGCAGCGGAATCCGAAGCCCAGTGCGATGGATGTCTCCGGCTCAAAGAACAGGGACGCGTCGTTTAACTGCAGCTTCTCTAAAGCATCACGGAGCTCCGGATATTTCGCTCCATCCGCCGGATAGAGTCCGCAGTACACCATCGGTGTTACCTTCTTATATCCCGGAAGTGGGGCCGCGCACGGATTTAAGCGGTTCGTCACCGTATCACCCACGCGGGTATCCTTCACATTCTTGATGCTGGCTGTAATGTATCCAACCATGCCGGCCCGGAGCTCATCACAGGGGATAAACTGGCCTGCGCCGAAATATCCGACCTCAACGACATCGTAGGAAGCTCCCGTCGCCATCATCTGGATCGGGGTGCCTTTCTTCACGGTTCCCTCTTTCACACGGCAGAATACGATAACACCGCGGTAGGAATCGTAGAGTGAGTCAAAGATCAGCGCCTGAAGCGGTGCCTCCGGATCCCCCTTCGGAGCCGGGATCTTATGGACGATCGCTTCCAAAACATCCTCGATATTGAGTCCCATCTTTGCAGAGATCCTCGGTGCGTCGTGAGCCTCAAGTCCGATCACGTCCTCGATCTCCTCCGCCACACGGTCCGGATCAGCGCTCGGAAGGTCGATCTTATTGATGACCGGGACAACATCAAGATCATGGTCAAGGGCAAGATACACATTTGCAAGCGTCTGGGCCTCAATGCCCTGAGCTGCATCTACAACAAGGATCGCACCGTCACACGCCGCAAGGCTTCGGGATACCTCATAGTTAAAGTCAACGTGACCTGGGGTATCGATCAGATTAAAGATATACTCCTCGCCGTCCTTTGCTTTGTAAACCGTGCGGACTGCCTGGGATTTGATCGTGATTCCGCGCTCTCTCTCAAGATCCATATTGTCAAGGATCTGGGCCTGCATCTCACGGCTGGTTAAAAGACCGGTCTTCTCGATAATGCGGTCCGCCAGCGTGGATTTACCGTGGTCGATATGGGCAATGATACAGAAATTTCTGATTTTATCCTGGGAATAATGAACCATTCATGTTCCTCTCTTCTATATGATTTCTTCTTTATATGATCCATTTCTCTGTCACTGCTTGTCGGACCACCAGATCTTTACTCCTGATCGTTCGGTCCATCAGAAAATACCTTTATACACAGGAATTTCTCCCTCGGGGACAGAAATGGCAATTTATCATGTTAAATATAGCATTTTTTAGGTTTCCGCGCAAGCAGTAGTATGAGGTTTGGATGTGATAAAAAATAGACAAAAAGCTGACAAATTACAATTCTTTTATGTGTTGTAAAATCAATTGACATTCTATCCATTCTGATTTAGACTTTAATTAACATTTTGTCACGTATATTCAGGACTTTTCTTCGTCCCGTCACCCGTCCACCTTTTCTATCATTTCAGCAGCTATCCTTCATGTTCGCAGATCCTGTATATTCCTTGACCGTTCTGCGTTTTCTGAATGGCTGCCCGGGAGATAACATATGAATCAAACTCGGAAAAAACAGCAGTCCATGGACATGACCTCAGGGTCCATCACAAAGCTCCTGATCATGTTCGCGGTTCCCCTCGTGATCGGAAACCTTTTTCAACAGCTATACAACACTGTGGACAGTCTCGTTGTTGGAAACTTTGTCGGCTCCCATGCTCTCGCCGCCGTAGGTTCCACCACCAGCATCATCAACATGATCGTCATGTTCTTTACCGGTACCTCTGTTGGTGCCGGTGTCGTCATCAGCCGGTACTATGGGGCCCACGATGACGAAAAGCTTCACATTGCCGTGGAGACCACGATAGCAGTGACCTTCATCTGTGGGATCATTTTTACAGGTCTTGGAATCTTTGTTGCCCCCTATATGTTAAAATTTATGTCCACACCGGATGATGTCCTGCCGTCCGCCTCCGTATACTTAAAGATCTATTTTTCCGGCGTTTTCGGTCTGCTTGTATACAACATGGGAAGTGCTATCCTGCGTGCCGTTGGCGATACGAAGCGGCCGCTGTACTTCCTCTGTCTCTCCAGTGTCATGAATATCGGCCTTGACCTTCTTTTTGTAGTGGGCTTCGGCATGGCCATCGAGGGAGTTGCCTACGCGACGATCATCTCCCAGTTTGTTTCCGCAATTCTCGTGCTCATCGTTCTCACCAGAAGCACGGAGAATTACCGCCTGACCTGGAAGGACCTGCGGATCAACAAAAAAATCTTCCGGCAGATCCTCATGGTCGGACTACCGACAGGATTTCAGCAGTCACTGACATCATTTTCCAACGTGTATGTCCAGTCCTATATCAACACCTTCGGATCCAGCTGCATGGCCGGATGGAGCAGCTACTCAAAGATCGACCAGTTTGTTTTCCTTCCGATGCAGAGTATCGGACAGGCATCCACGACCTTTATGAGTCAGAACCTGGGAGCCGGGAATCTGCCCCGCGCGAAAAAAGGAACCGGTGTGGCTCTCCGGCTGGCACTCCTCATTACATTCGCCAGCGCTGGGATCCTTTTCCTCTTTGCGCCTCGGCTCGTCGCAGTCTTCAACCAGGAGCCTGACGTTGTCCGGTACGGAACCATGTTTCTCCGGATGAACGTGTTCATGCTGGCATTCTGCTGCCCGAACCAGGTCGTTGCGGGCGCGATGCGCGGAGCCGGAGATTCCAGGACACCGATGCTGATCATGCTGTTCTCTTTTGTCCTGTTCCGCCAGATCTATCTCTATATCGCGACCTCGATCTGCAATACAGCCGCAGTTGTCGGATTCGGATATCCAGTGGGCTGGATCGTAGCTTCGGTTCTCGTAGAGCTCTACTATATGTCCGGAAAATGGGAGAAAAAGATCAATATGTAACCTCTTCCCATGTTCTGTTATTCTCCTGTCAGTACCTGATCCAGGAGATCGGATAACGGCATCATCGCCGCTTTCGCCTCCGCATACGTGTTTGTCTGGGCGCCCACCTCGATGAGGGCGGAACGCGCCCGGACATGCTCGTTATAGCGGAGGCCTTTTAAATAGATCTTTCGCGTAAGTCCCGGATATTTTCCAGCAGCCAGAAGCTGCATCTGGAAGCTGAACGCCAGGTTTTCCTTGAGATTTGGATTCGGAAGATACTCGATGGGGCCGTCCGGGCTCATGGATGTCCCGTTGAAGAACATGATCTTCGCGGTCTCCGTCCCGTCGATCTCCGTCACAAGTCTCGTCCCATCCGAGACGCCGTCCCGGTGGACATCCAAGACCACCTCGATAGACGGGTATTTCTGCAGGAGACCAGAGATCCCGTCGAGGGCGTAGGTATACGCCGCACTGCGGTCCAGCTTTCCGTTCCGGTAATCGTAGACGCTCTCATCATGATACACGTTGTACCCCTTTTCCCTGAGAAGCTTCGCCAGGCACTCTCCGAGGTGGATCACGTCCGCCTCCGAATTTTCCGGGTAGTCGGCGTAGGTCTCCTGGGAGTGGGTATGGTAGATCAGGATCTGGGGGATGTCGGCGTTTTTTTCGATGGAAAGGTCCGCGGCGAGGAAATTCTCCGCCCGCATCAGGTCCCGGCCCGCCGTTGTTGTGGGGTGGACGTTGTAGAATTTTTTCATCAGGTAGTCGTAATCGTTGAGTTTTTCTAAAATGATGCCGGAATTTCCGGTGTTGAAGGTTCCTGCTGCGAGCAGGCCTGCGAGTGTCGTCTTTTCATTCTGGGATGATCCGTTTTCTCCAGTTCCGCTTTTTCCCGAATTCCCCCATTCTTCTGAACTTTCTGTTTTTGCTCTGTCTTGTGCATTTTCATCCGCATTTCCGCTTCCCCATGCATTCTTCCTACGATCATCTCCGTAAACTCCCTGATTTTGTTCCCTGTCTGCGATCCATTCTGCCCGCAGTACCCCATTCTCATTCTCGATCCCAAATATCTCCTCATACTCCTTTGTCCGCCTGCTGCCATTTTTTCTGCTCTCCAGATAAAAAGCCGTACCCTCATCCTCCTTCCACGCCGGAAGAAATCCCCGCATCACATCATCCGCGATCCGCACCGCGTAATTTTCATAGAAATCCTTCCATGCGCCCGCACACAACCCACGTCCGAGATACAGCGCCGCCACGCAGACCACCGCCAACACGATCCACCGCCCGGCATACTGGATCATCCTGATGATATTTCCGATCATCTGCGCAACAAACAGGCGGTCCGCCTGAAGCATCCGCTTAAAATAGTACCATCTCCGCCTCATATCTGCCGCCTGATTCGCCGTTTCTTTACAGTTTATGTGAATATGCGGTTATTCAGTACCTGCGCAACCATACTGCCGCCACAAAATCCGAACCATATCAGCCAGGCACCAACAGCCATTTCCGAATAAAAAATGCAGAGTTTTTCACATATATCACGCAAATCTATGCAGTTCTGAACAACGCCTCATGGATCGCCTCCGAGATCGTAAAGCTCAGAAAATCCACCCGCTCATCAATATCATGGGGCGTCACATACATGGGACCGAGGTCCGGCTTTAAGAGTTCCTTAACAAGCTCATAAGATTCTTCTACCCGAAGAATTTCCAGCTTCTTCTCTCCGGATTTTCTTTTCTTTTCACCATTTCGATCCCTGTCCGAGTCCTCCGCTTCCATTACCTCATCATCTTTTTCCAAAACATCACACCCTATCTTCTCCCTCAACACCTCCGTCATCGCCCCAACCGTATCATACACGATCGCCGCCGCCCCGACGACCATCGGGATCCCGATCGCAAACACAGGAATCCCCAGTGTCTCCTCCGTCAGCCCGCTCCGGTGATTCCCGACCCCGGATCCCGGCTGGATCCCCGTATCGGATAGCTGCACCGTGACTCCCAGTCTCCCGGCACTTCTCGCCGCCAACGCATCCACAACGATCACTGCATCCGGCTCCGTCTCCTGCACAATGCCTTTCACGATCTCCGCCGTCTCCATCCCCGTCTGCGCCATGACCCCCGGCGTGATCCCGCTTAAGACCGGATACCCGTGCTTCCTGCAAAAATCCGTCCCATACTCCAGCTCCAGATGCCTCGTCGCCTGAAGATGCTCCAAAACCTTCGGTCCCAAAGCATCCGGCGTCGCCTCCGGATTTCCCAGGCCAACGACCAGAGTTCTCACCGGCCGCCCCATCTTCTCCGTCTCAAGCCCATGCTCCTCAAGCATCCCCCGCAAAAGCCCCGCCAACTCCTCCGAGACCTCCCTGTGATAATCATCATCCTTCTTCGCCAGCGAAGCCGCCTCCACCGTCAAATACATCCCCACCGGCTTTCCCAGCGCCTTCTCTCCTCTCTCATCACACACCGCGACCTCCGTCACCCGGATCCCAGTCTCCTCCTTCTCCCACTCCCGCACCCGGATCCCCGGAATCTCACTCCCCTGCACCTTCTCTCTCTCCTCCAGCGCTAGATCCGTCCTCACCGTAAACTCCACATCCGCCTGTCTCATAAACACGCCTCCTATCTCAACTTTCTCCTTATTTTTCTCGCAAAAAAGCAATTTATGTATTGACATACCGGGAAATATTCGCTAGAATGTAATAGTATGTTTACATTGAACTGTCCGTGTCCAGGCTTTGATGCAAAACAAACAGAGATAATTTTTTAAAATAATATGGAGGTGTACAGATTGGCTAACATCAAATCTGCAAAGAAAAGAATCGTAGTAGCAGAGACAAGAGCTGCTAGAAACAAAGCAATCAGATCCAAAGTGAAAACTTTCGTTAAGAAGGTAGAGGCTGCAATTACTGCTGGTGACAAGGCTGCTGCACAGGCTGCACTTCTTGCTGCTACAAGCGAAATCGATAAGGCTACTTCCAAGGGCGTATATCACAAGAATACCGCTTCCAGAAAAGTATCCCGTTTGGCTAAAGCTGTAAGCGCAATGGCTTAATTTATCATCGAACTGGATTATTACGCATAAATAAAAAGAACCGCTGTTTCCGAGGTGTGTCAGAAACAGCGGTTCTTTTTTATATCTCAGCACCGGTCAATGTACCCAGCAGGTTCGGAGACTCCTGCTCGATCTTTCTTATCGGATCCAGCTCCAGCACCGGTCAATGTACCCAGCTCCATCCAACCCCCAGCGCAGGCCTGCCTTCGGACCCGGATGCCTGATTGCGGGGGCTCTGGCTTCCTCTTGGCTCGCAGGAAAATGCGTTGGAGGAAAGGTGACACTTGTCTGAGCGCAGCGAGTTGTGTCACCTTTTCTCCGCCCTTAGCATTTTTCTGCAAGCCTAGAGGAACCGCCCCTGAAATCCACCAGCACCCGAATCCGAAGCCAGGCCTGCGCGTCCTTTTGCCAAGTTGATCCAACCTTACTCATACTTCTTCGCAATCAGCAACTCCACCGCCAACCGATCCGAGAGTCGACCGGTTTTCACAGCCTCCTCCGATTCCACACAAAACTCCACATAAGAAAGAATCTGCTCCCTCGTAAACGCCCTCGCCTGCGCCATCAGCTTCCCCGCCACAAACGGCGGTACCTTCACCCTGGACGCGATCTCACTCTTCTGCGCCCCCTTCCCCGCCAATTCCTTCACCTGCAGAAGCTGGTTAAACTGCTTCGCGATCAAAAACATGATCCGCATCGGCGGCTCCTTCAGAGTCAGAAGATCCTCATAGAGATCCATCGCCTTCCTCGTATTCCCCGCCACGATCGCCGTCACCATCTCAAAGATCCGGTTCGTCACATGGACCGTCCCGACCGCCTCCACGTCCTCCTTCGTGATCACCTCGCGCCCCATGGTATAGCAGATCAGCTTCTCCAGCTCCATCCTGATATTCTCCATGTCATCCCCGGTCCGCTCCATAAAATACTCCATGACCTGGCGCATGATCTTCTTCCCGTCCTTCGAAAGGATCCCCGCTGCCCAGCGCATCAGCTGGTCCGCGTCCTGCTTCTTTAATTCCGCTGCATACCCGTTGTCCTTCACCTTCTTGTAGAGCTTATTCCTCTTGTCGACCTCATTCTCCACAAACACCATACATGTAGACTCCGGGATCTCCGGGATATAATTCACAAGCTCCTCCGGCGCACTGCTCTTAAAAAATCCGCTGCCATCGATCAGCACAAGTCTCCGCTCAGCAAAAAAAGGCATGGTGTCCGCGAGACTAATGATCTCTTTCACATCCTGTCCCTTGCCCTCAAAATAATTATAATTCATCGTGTCATCCCCGGCGATCGCCTCCCGGAGACGCTTTTTATAACTGTTCACAAGAAACGGCTCATCCCCAAACAGCAAATAGACTCTCCTAAATGTCTTATCCTTAATATCCTGGTTTAAAGTCTGCATAGCCGCCTCCGTAAACTGTCTTATTGGTATCATTTTGAAACTTTTCTAATTTTATCAGATATACGAACACTGGTCAAGCTGCGCCTTCGGGCGCTTCGCGTCCTCCTCATCCTTTTTCTTCACGAGCACCACCAGGCTGTACACGAAGAATACAATGAAGACGATCGCTGCGGACATCGCCGCTGGGCTGCTCCAGGACAGTGTGATAATGTAGGACGGGATGATATACGGCGCGAGGACCAGAAGTTCTAAGAGTTTCTTTCTCTTTACATTCGTATAGGCGGTTAAGAATACAAAAAAGCTTCCCGCCGCCACCGCGATGACTGTTGACGCGGTGGATATGATAAGCGTATTCCGGACCGCCTTCACTGTTCTCTCCTCATGCAGCATGTCCACATAGTTTTGCAGACCAAAGCCTCCGTCGGTCGTCAGGCTCATCCGAAGGAAACTTAAAATCGGCATAATGAATATGAAGCACACTGCGATGAAAAAGAGGATCCGGCCTGCAATTGTTTTAATTTTACTGGATTTCATGTTTTTTCCTCTTATTATAGAAACGCGATGTAAAATGCAAAACGGACTTTTTGTAAAATCCTTGTAAGCGGAAGTTAAAACTTTTCCTTCCGATGTAAAGCACGGTCAGTCTGTGTCAAGCGGAAGCATCGTTTTTATTTTGAGTTTCTTTCCATCTGTCCGGACCATGACAGCGCCGGAAAGGCCTGTTTCATAGATCTTTGATCCATGTTCTAAAAGCCGCTCCCGGACTTTCTCCGCAGGATGTCCGTACCGGTTCTTTCTTCCGTAGGAGAGGATCGTCACGGATGGGGACAGTTTTTCTATAAACTCTTCGCTGGATGAGGTGGCGGAACCGTGATGTCCGGCTTTTAAGATCGTCACCGGAGTCAGAACGCCGGAAGTCAAAAGTGTTTCCTCCCCGGATGTCTCCATATCTCCCGTGAGGAGCATGGAAAAACGTCCGTAGGTCAGGCGGAACACCAGGGATTCCTCATTCCGGTCCGTGAACTCTGTTCCGCCATCCGGCGACAGGCATTCCATGGACATTCCTTTTCCCGGAAAGTTATTCCATATATCTCCCTTTTGGGCATAAAAAACAGGAACATCCCGCTTTTTCGCAAGCTCCGCCATCTTCCCGTAGATCTCATCCTTTCCCGCCTCCGGCATCATGAGACCTCCCACCCGGATTCCCGATTCCGGGTGTTCCAGAAGATACCGGATCCCGTTCATGTGATCCTGGTCCCCGTGGGTCATGACCGCAAGATCCAGACGCGTCACCCCCTGGCTCTTAAGATACGGCACCAGAACCTTCTCTCCGATGGATTTCTGCTGGCTGCTGCCGCAGTCCACCAGGATCGTATGGGATTCGGAGCGCAGAACGATTCCGTCGCCCTGGCCTACGTCGAGGAATGTGGCAGAGAGTCCGGTTTGGCGGGATGGGAGCAGGAAAAGAAATGCCGCAAGCCAGGCGGCGCATAATAACACCAGGCGATGTTTTTTATTTTCCGCAATCTCCATCCCCCTCTCATAAACAACTGCTCCGAATATCATCAATCCATAATAACACCCAATTTTCCATATTTCCGGCTGCCCCAGCACCAACTCTGCCTCCGGAAGCTCCCCTGTCCAATTACATATCACCTCATAAAATTTCAAAATATAATGCGCGCCTCCAAGCATCGCACCCCCAACCGATTCTGATAAAAAAGACAGACCTAGTCCAAGAAATCCCGATATGACCACATACGTCATAAGCGGGATCACAATTAGATTTAAGAACACCCCGTAGACCGGTATCCCAAAAGAATGCCAGAGAATGACCGGCGCTGTCACCACCTGGATCGAAAGACTTGTAAAGAACGCGGACGCTGCCGCAGATATTTTTTCATCCGTAAAAAGCTTTTCCCCCCGCGAAGAAAAAAGCCTGCCGGGATAGATCAGTGATGTCACCGCAAGAAAGGACAGCTGAAAGGACGCCTGGGACAGCAGATACGGATGGGCAAGCAGCAATCCTGCCGCCGGAATACACATTGCCGTCGGAAGATCGTATGTCCGCCCTACGGCCGCCGCGAGAAAGGAGAGCCCTGCCATTGACACCGCCCGGGCCACAGACGCGCCGCTGCCCACCATCATGCCGTAGGCGCAGAGAAATCCCCCTGCGAAGATCCCGGAGATCCAGAACCCCGCCCCGCCTTTCCTGAAAATCTTCCAGATTCCCAGCCCCACAATGGAGACATGAAGCCCGCTGATGGCAAGGAGGTGGGATATCCCATTCTTCCGGTAAAGTTCATAAATTTCACTGTCCAGATCATCCTTCTCCCCAAAGAGAACCGCCGACAGAATTCCAGCGTCCTCCGGGAGAGCGATCGCCTTTAACTGCTCAGAAAAGCACCTCCGGATCCGGTACAGGCTGTCCGAAAATACATGTACCTTCCCGCCAGTCACCGTATATCCCTCCACATAGATGATCCCGGAAATTCCGCGGGACCTGCAATACAGACGGTAGTCAAACGCCCCAGGATTTCTCGCCGGATCTGTCGCTTTTCCCTCTCCGAAGACTCGGATTTTCTCACCGACAGCGGGTGATGGTTTTTGCTTCGAAACCGCCTCAGCTGCTTCCCCTGTTTTATTCACATCCAGATAACATAAAACTCTTCGAAGCTTCTCACCAGACTCCCCATCTTTACCTTCCATTGCGCAATCCCTAAGCACGACCTCCAGCGTCCCATCCTTCTCCTTCACCGACTGGACAGTTCCCTGAAGAACCACGCCATCCTCATGTTCCTCCCGGAAAAATCCCTCCTCCCGTGAGAAAACCGCCTGCTCCGCTCCCATCCGAAGACATCCGGCAGACATTCCCGCAACAAAAAGAAAGACCGGCAGCCCATATCTGCTCTTCCGGCGGGCAAACACGCACACCAAAAAGAGCAGCCAGACTGCCAGTCCAAAAATCATCTGCTCTGCCGGGATCCACAGGTTCAGTGCCTCTCCAAGTACCAATCCCCCTGTCACACACAGCAAAGGCCTTTTAATCGTTTTTTCCTCCTACGATATAATCGTAATTTCGTTCAAATACCGTGCTTAACGGAATCTGGTCCCGGAACACATCGTCCTGGGATCCGTTGATCCGGATCTGCACACGGCTCACCGTCGAGAGCTCCGCAAGGGAATCCACGATGGAATAGATCGGAATATATGCCGCCACATCCAGAGTGCTGTTTAAAAACGCCGCGTCAAGGTTGATTGAGCAGACCGAATCATTGACGGACACATTCAAAAGCTTCACATCTGACGGGATCGTCGCATAATGTCCAAGCTCCTGAGGACCTTCGATCAGCTGTTCCACGATGAGGCGCTCCAGGGATGTATTGCTGTTCTGCATAACTTCCCGCTTTTCCTCCACCAGCTGGTCTCCCGCCTCATTGGCAAAATACAGCGTCAGCTCCGTCCGCTCGAAGGAGTTGACATCGCGGATGCTGTCCACAAAATCAGAGGCGGAAAGCATTCCCACCGGGTTTCCCGCAGCGTCCGTGATCGGCTGCTCCGCGCAGTAGATGCTCAGATACTCGATATCCGGAATCTGGGTCAGTGTTTTCGTCAGCGCCGCCCGGCACAGGATCTCCTGCACCGAATTCATCAGCGCATAGTTGGCATCTGCATATAAATACAGAACATTCCCCTCGATCCGGTAGGTGATCTTTTCGATCCGCTCCGGCAGCGCTCTCTGACAGTCGAGATCCGCCGGCACATTTCCCATCTTATCGAGAAGTTCCCGGACCAGTGCATCCAGGTCCGTCGTCTCCGTCCGGTACTCGCTTCCAACGAGCTGGATCCCGGACGTGTTTAAATAGTAGATCGTATAGGCATTTCCGCTCTGCTCCACGGTCGTCTTTCCCGTACAGCCGCTTAAGGCGAACAGGACCGCGAAGAGGAGAAAAAACACCCGAAACATCCTAAATTTCTTCATTTTTCTCCCTCCTACGGAATATAGATCAACGGGATCCGCACCATAAAGGTACTGCCCTCGCCCTCGACACTGTCCACACGGATCGCGCCGTGATGCATCAGGACCACACTTTTCGTGATCGCAAGTCCAAGCCCTGTTCCGCCGGTCTCCCTGGATCTCGCCTTGTCCACGCGGTAGAAGCGTTCGAACACGCGCTCCTTAAACTCCGCAGGAATACCGATTCCGGAATCCGCAACCTTTAAATAGAAGAACTTGTGGTCGGCATCCAGTGTGACCCGGACCCATCCGTCTTCCTTATTATATTTGACCGCATTCTCCACCAGGTTATTCACCGCCAGGGAGAATTTCACCTCGTCAATATCCGCTGAGACATCGCGCTTACTCTCGAAGATCAGCTCGATATTCCGCTTTCTGGCGATGGGACGCAGGCGTTTTAAGACCATCTCGATCAGTCCGTTGATCTGGACCTGGCTGCAGGAAAGTCCCGAGGACGCCTTGTCCATGCGGACCAGAGTCAGAAGATCGTCGATGATCTTACTCTCACGGTCGATCTCATCGGAGATATCGTGCATGAATTCCTGGTAAAGTTCCTTCGGCGTGTCCTCCATTCCCATCAGGGAATCCGCAAGGACACGGATCGACGTGATCGGCGTCTTGAGCTCATGGGAGACATTGGAAACAAACTCCTGTCTCGACTGGTCCACGGCCTTCAGCTTCTCCAGGGTTTTATTGATGGTCTCGGAGATCTGCTTTGTCTCCCGGTACGCCTCCTCATTGACATCCTCATCCAGGTTTCCCTCACCTACACGCCGGATCGACGCGATCAGGCTTCCAAAGGGCTTCATGATAAAATGGACCGAGAGGACCGCAAGGATCAGCAGGATCACGAAGATCATCATCTCGTACAGGGATGCCTTATCATTCAGACTGTCCTCCAGACTGTACATGCTCTCCGTCGACGCTGTCACGATCATCACGCCCGCAGTCTTTCCCGTTGTGATGGTTCCCGTCTCCTGCTCAAACTCCGGAATTGGGATTGCCAGGACGAAATAGTGTTTCAGGCTGTCATACCGGCTCGTATTCTCACCCTGGAAGCACCTGATCACCTCATTGGAAATCAATGTCTTTCCCTTCGAGAGAGAAAACGTATCCTCTACGATCTTAAACCCGGAGTTTACGATCAGGATCCGTCCGCTGAAGATATCCGAGAGCAGGGAGAGCTCCGTATCGATGGCGGCGTTGTCCACCACCGAGTTTGTGAGATATCCAGTTCTTGACATCTTATTGCTCAGGATCTGACACTGGTTCTGGACATCAATGATCCGGCGCTCCACCTGGCTCTGTCTTGAGGAACTGGCAAGGATCCGGCTCTCCACGAGAAGCGGGATCATACAGAACATCACCATCAGGATGATCAGGGGAACCTTGACGCTCGGCGTATGCTTCCGGTAAATTTTCCGGATCCTTTCCCTAATTTTTCTCATGTTCCTCTTCCATCTTTCTCGTTGCCGTCACAGCAAGGCTGCCCGGTCCGATATGGCACGCGATGCTTAAGGAAAGCGGTGCCATGTATACATCAGCATTCGGGAAGCGCTCTTCGACCTCTTTCTTAAACTCCAGCGCTGCTTCCTCGTTGTCGGTGTGGGCGATTGCCAGATGGCAGTTTCTGCACTCACTGTCGTGAAGCCTCCCGTCCAGCTCTTTCTGGATCGCGTTCATCATCATGGTCTTTGCCTGCTTCATGGTACGGGCTTTCGCGAAGGAATCAAGCTTTTCACCTAAAATGATCAGCACTGGCTTGATTTTTAAAAGTGTGCCGAGAGCCGCTGCAGCCGGTGTGATCCGGCCGCCCTTTTTCAGGTATTTTAAGGTATCGACGGTGATGAAGATGACGGAATCAGCCGCAGTCTCCTCCAGGCGCTTCTTGATCTGCGTTCCGTCCATCCCCATAGCTGCCAGCATCTGCGCGTCCTTTACAGACTGATACTGGGTCACGGAGATCCGTCGATTGTCAACGACGAACACTTTTCCCTCGTACTCATCCTCTCCCGCCAGCATCATCGCTGTGGAGCAGGATCCGGAAAGTCCGGAGGACATCGGGATATGGATGATCTGGTCATACTCTTTTAAGAGCTTGTCCCACATCTTCAGGATGGAATCTGGTGTGGGCTGGGAGGTAGCGATATCAGCATTGTCCTTTAATCTCTGGTAGAACTGCTCCCGTGTCAGTGTGATATCTTCGTAATATGTTTCTCCATCTATCATAAACGGCATTGGCAGAACCGCAACTCCCATCTCTTTTGCCTGAGCCTGGGTGATTCCGCTGTTGCTGTCTGTTACAACTGCAATTTTCATACAAAACTGCCCCTTTCTGTTTCTCTTTCGTCCGCCCTCTTTCTCTCCATTCCATACGGACAGGACTCGCTCCTATTTTAACCGATTTCCTACCTAAATGGAAGTGCAAAACTGCCCAAACTGTGGACGAAATAGAAAATTTATGATATGCTGAGCAGTAAGTGAGTGAAAAACATGCTCGCATGTTTGGCACGAGCGGCGAAGCGGATTACGGCAGCCGCAAAGCAGCGCTTAGTGTGAAAGCGCAGACCGTAATATGCAATGTATTTTTAATATGGGGGTACAGATTATGCCTTATTGTCCGAAATGCGATATGGAATTTGTCGAGGGAATCAAAGTCTGCAGCGATTGCGGCGGTCCCCTCGTGGAATCAAAAGAAGTGGCGGAAGCCATGAAAAAGAAGGAACAGGAAGAACAGCTTGCCGCCATGGCGCAGGAGATGGATCCGTTTTCCGGTGAAGGGACTGATACGGAGTTCTCCGGGGATAATCCACCCGAGAAGTCTTCCCCGGCCGCTGAGCCGGTCCACGCCTACGTGGATAAGGGCCAGCGCTACGATGACATGAGTTCCTCCGCATCCGCGTTCTTCTTAGTCGGTGGGGTACTTGCCATCGGCGCGGCACTCTGCCTTCTGGGAATTTTCCATCTCCCAATGGCAGGATTCCAGAAATATATGTTTGAGGGCGTTCTCGTTGTTCTCGCCATCGGCAGCTTTGTCGTTGCAGTCTCCTCAAGGAAGCGCGCTGCCGAGTTAAAGGTGGAAGCCGACGATGAAAAACGCCAGACCCAGGAGATCATCGATTGGTTCTTAAAGAATTACTCCGCAAAAGAGCTGGATGAGCAGCTTCTGATCGAAGACCCGGACCTCTCCGGCGAGGAACTGAGTCTCAAGCGCTTCGAGCTGATCCAGGATTTCCTCATCACCGGCCGCGACATCCCTGACCAGTCCTATGCGGATTCGCTCTGTGAGACGCTGTATACGAAGCTATACGATCAGGAATAATTTAAAAGACTGTCTGACCGATGAACCTGATTCATCAGCCGGGCAGTCTTTTTAATTTTCTTATTCAAATTTCACGATTTCCTTCTTCAGCCTCATCATGATCTTCTTCTCCAACCTCGAAATATATGACTGGGAGATCCCCATGAGATCCGCCACCTCTTTCTGCGTCATCTCCGCCCCGTCCCGGCGCTTCAGACCATAGCGCAGCTCCACGATTTTTCTCTCCCTCGGGCTTAAGCGGCTCACCGCATTCTTAAGAAGGTCTTTTTCCACCTCATCCTCCATGTCTTTATAGATCACATCCTCCTCCGTCCCGAGAATATCCGACAGCAGAAGCTCATTCCCGTCCCAGTCCACGTTTAACGGCTCATCGATGGAAACCTCAAGCTTCATCTTGCTGGTCCTACGAAGATACATCAGGATCTCATTCTCAATGCATCTGGACGCATAGGTCGCCAGCTTGATATTTTTCGTCGGGTTAAAGGTGTTGATGGCCTTGATGAGTCCAATGGTCCCGATGGAGATCAGGTCCTCTACGCCAACGCTGGTATTGTCAAATTTCTTTGCTATGTAGACAACCAGGCGGAGATTGTGCTCGATCAGCTCTGCCTTTGCCTCTTTCTCCTCTTCGGTTCCAAACTTATTTAACGCCTCAGTCTCCTCCTTCAGTGACAGCGGAGCCGGAAGAATATCCGCACCTCCAATATAATGGATCTCCCCCCGCTCCGGACGAATCATCGTGCGGAACCCCATCACTTTTTTGAGGCGGAACCGGTTTGGCATAGAAATTCTCATAATCATACTCATTCTCTCCTTTTTCTAACTGTTAGTCACCTTCACAGTTATTTTTTCACACATCGTCGTTCAGACTTCATGTCAATCCCCTATTGCCACAGGCACATTTTCCCCTGACACCAGACACTCCGGCAGTATCATCGTAAAATCCTTCCCGAAAAACAGAGGTTCCTTCGAAATCGCCACGATCGGACGCTCGATCCGGATACTCCCGCACTCTTCGGACATGACCTCCATCCGGTCAAAGAGAACTCCCGGCAGCATTCCATTTTCCGTTCCGACAGCCCGGTATGGGATCATAAGGACTCCCGCCTTCTCGCCTAAGAACTCTTTCGCATCCGCCGCCGCGATAATGCTCACCGGCTTTCCC
>ERZ837590.641-NODE-641-length-26055-cov-4.224231_pt1 | contig 26055 bp, 24 predicted proteins | sample MGYA00519573_ERZ837590 | MGnify/ENA primary metagenome ERZ837590 (study PRJEB31850, sample SAMEA3708820) | human gut metagenome | biome: human gut; feature: human-associated habitat; material: faeces | place: China | collected 2014 ... | reverse complement strand
TGGATTTATTATATCTTATTAGCCACTACTGTTACAACGTTAGTATAGCACTTCAAGATGTACCGGACTACAGGCGGACTTTTACAGGAGTTTTCTTCTCCGTTAAATCTGGACTGGTATGGTTATGTATCCAGTTACTATGGATATCGCAAGAATCCATCATCAGGGCATCAGGAGTACCACAGAGGAATTGATATTGCCGTTCCGGTAGGCACAGAAGTATACGCAGCACATGACGGCATTGTTCAGGCTGCGGCTTATGACAGCCACTATGGAAATTATGTGGCTCTTGAACACAATGGATATTTGACAAAATACGCCCATATGAACAGGCTGGACGTATCTGCAGGCCAGACCGTGAAGAAAGGGGATCAGATTGGTGTTACCGACAACAGCGGAAGCAGTCTGGGAAGCCGGCTCCACCTGGAATGTCTGTATCAGGGAGAATATTATAACCCGATTTTCTATTTTGAAGTGGGAGAAGGAACCCTTTACGGAGAAGGAGCAACAGGGTCAGGAGGCGGTGCTGCAGGAAATGTTACTCCGCCGGAATCTTACGACGATGCTTCTGTGGAAGCGCTGATCCGGGAAGCAGAAAAATATCTGGGATATCCTTATGTGTGGGGCGGTTCTACGCCATCTACCAGTTTTGACTGCTCTGGTTTTGTGTGCTGGACCTTTACGGCCAGCGGTGTACATAATCTTCCCCGTACAACAGCACAGGGAATTTATAACCAGTGTACTCCAGTATCTCCATCCCAGGCAAAAGCCGGAGACATTATTTTCTTCACAGGCACTTACAATTCCGCAGGACCGGTCAGTCATGTGGGAATTTACTGCGGTGAGGGGGTTATGATCCATTGCGGGGACCCGATCCGCTATGCCAATATCAATACGCCCTACTGGCAGAAACACTTTTATAGTTTTGGAAGATTACGTTAAGTATTTGTCGAGTTTTAAATAAAGAATGACAGAGAAAAGAAAAAATTATACAATAAGAGAAAGAGGTGAAATAGATAAGTTTTAGAAATACAACGTGATCTGAAATATAGAAGGGAGTACAAGCGATTATGTCAGAAAAAGGGAAAACCATATTGATTTTGGGAAATGGATTTGATTTAGCTCACGGATTACCTACAAGGTATTCTGATTTTTTAGAGTTTTGTCAAAGAGTGACAACCATATGGGCATATGATACAACCAGTACTGATAAAATGGTTGCAGCAAGGTATGGAACAATGTGGATTGAGGGGTGGAATGCAGATGATACAATTAAGAAAAGTATTATAGAGGCATTTGCTAGTAGAAAAAAGGAATTTGATGGTTATGGGGCATTGAAGATTGTTTTGGATAATGCTGAGTTATCAGAGATTCATGATTGCCTTAAGGATAATGTTTGGTATGATTATCTGCTAGAATTATATAAAAAACATTGTATGAAAGGTGAAAACTGGATTGATTTTGAATCTGAAATCCGCTTTATTATCAAAACGGTAGATGAAAATACGTCATTATTAACCGATGTTTGGCAGAATGTTATCGGTGCGGTCGTTAATACAACAGGAGATGAAAAATTAAAACTATTTAAGGGGAAGCTTAAATTTGATAAATATAGCGAAAAGAAAAAATGGAATTCAGATCATAAGCCTACAATTAGAGATTTTCGTGAAAAGGCTTTTGAGGATCTTGAGCGCTTAACGAGAGCTTTTGAATTGTATTTGATTGCATTTGTTGAAAAAATACCGATTGATAAAAAGATACCGGAAATGGTAGATCTTACCCCGGATTATGTAATCACGTTCAATTATACGAATACATATGAAACGTTGTATAAGAAGGGAGAAGTATATCATATTCACGGGAAAACTGATGTGACACGCTCCGCAGAAGAAAACGATATGGTATTGGGTATTGATGAATATTGGACTGGGGATGAGAAAAACGAGAGGACAAACTTTACCATATTCAAAAAATTTTCACAGCGTATTCAAAAACATACGGGAAATGATGCTTACAAATATTTAAAAGAAATGAAAAGGATATTCAAGACCAGTGGAGAGGTATGGACAGGAGGTGTTAACACCTCGAAAGTTCATCCAGATGGCGTATCCCATGTTTATGTTTTTGGACACTCGCTTGATGTCACAGATAGAGATATATTGTCAAGCTTTATCGGTGATGATTCAACGGCAGTGACTGTGTATTGCAGAGACAGGGGAACAGAAGGCGAGTTGATTGCGAACACGATCAAACTGATCGGTGAAGAGCAGCTCTTAGACAAATCCAATCATATTCCATCCAAATTAAGTTACGTAATTCAAAAAGGTAATTAAAACTAAATAGTTGCTTGTATTTATACAAGGAGAGAGGATGCAAAAGCCATGAAAGCGGATGCATCCTTTTTTATACCCCAAATAAGGATTTATTATTAAAGGAATACGTGAACACATGAAAGAAAACCGAATTGACAGGGACTTAGAGAGGGTCCGGGCACAGATTAAGACGCTCCAGGAAAAAGAGAAATCCCTTCAGGAACAGAAAGAGGCAGCCCAGATGGCAAGAACCATGAAAACCATTGAGCGCAGCCGGATCCCGCTTCCGGACATTATTGCCATGATCGAGGTCAGGGAAGCGGAAAACCGTAAAATTTTAAAAGGGAGGGAGACGCAGCATGAAGAAGAACCGGTACTTCGTTAGAATGATCAGAGTTATGGCGATGATGTTAGCATTATTTACGGGAGCAGGAGGGGCCTGGTGTACTCTGGCTGGAATGTTGACAGCATACGCAAAGGGAATGGAAAAGCCAACCTTAAATGCAGCGGTCAGCGATGGTGTGATTTCCATTCAGGCCCAGTCTGGTGATTCCGCGATTCAGAAGATTATGGTAAATGGTTATGAATTTGATGATGTCTGGAATGGAACCTTAAATATCCGTCTCCAGCAGTTTGATGCCAGCTACCCGGAATTTACGATCCAGGCCGCAGATCAGGATGGAAACCGGTCGGAAACCTATAAGGTGGCCAACCCGTATTATAAAGATCCGGAGCAGAAGGAGGATGGAAACGGTGACTCTGGAACACAGCTTCCGGTCAGTGCGGTGCCTACGGATCCGGGTTCTGCAACGGCTAAAGTGACCGAATACGAAAACAATGGCCAGGGAAAAGAGTTTTATACCATTCAGACGGCCTCCGAAAAGACCTTTTATTTGATCGTATACCATCAAGCAGATGGAAAAATCGAAAAAAATGCTGTTGGTTCGCCTACAGAAACTAAATGACAGTTCCAGAAAAGACAATGTGGTTACCTTTGAAGAACTCGGTGTAGACCGCCTGTTTGTCGATGAGAGCCACGCATATAAAAATTTGTTCCTGTATACAAAAATGCGGAATGTAGCCGGAATTGCCCAGACAGAAGCACAGAAATCTTCGGATATGTTTGCAAAGTGCCAGTATATGGATGAACTGACGGGAGGAAAAGGTGTTACATTTGCTACAGGAACCCCCATATCCAACAGCATGACCGAGCTTTACACCAATATGCGGTATCTCCAGTACAGTACCCTTCAAAAACTGGGACTGGGGCAGTTTGACAGCTGGGCTTCTACTTTTGGGGAAACACAGACAGCAGTGGAACTGGCACCGGAAGGAACCGGCTACCGTGCCAAGACCCGTTTTGCAAAGTTTTTTAATCTGCCGGAGTTGATTGCTCTCTTTAAAGAGAGTGCCGACATTCAGACACCGGATATGTTAAAACTTCCGGTTCCGGAAGCAGACTATGAAAATATCGTATTAAAACCCAGTGACTATCAGAAAGATATGGTAGCTTCTCTGGCAGAGCGGGCAGAAGATGTCAGAAACCGCCTGGTATCACCGGAACAGGATAATATGCTTCGGATCACCAATGACGGAAGAAAGCTGGCTCTGGATCAACGTCTGATTGATGAAATGCTCCCGGATGAAGCCATATCCAAGACCAATAGCTGCGTGGAAAAAGCATTTGAAATCTGGGAACAGACAAAAGCAGAAAAGTCTACCCAACTGATTTTTTGTGATCTTTCCACACCTAAGGGAGATAAAAGCTTTAATGTTTATGATGATATTCGCAGGAAGCTGGAAGAAAAGGGTGTTCCAAAGAATGAAATAGCTTTTATTCATGAAGCGAATACGGAACTGAGAAAGGCAGAACTGTTCAGTAAGGTAAGAAATGGAGACGTACGGTTTCTTTTGGGATCTACCCCGAAGATGGGAGCCGGAACCAATGTCCAGGATAAGCTGATAGCCCTGCACCATCTGGATGTATTCTGGAGACCATCGGATATTGAACAGCAGGAAGGAAGAATTTTGCGTCAGGGAAACCAGAATCCGAGGGTGAAGATCTTCCGGTATGTGACAGAAGGAACCTTTGACAGTTACTCCTGGCAGGTCATTGAAAACAAGCAGAAGTTCATCGGCCAGATCATGACTAGTAAATCTCCCGTCCGCTCCTGTGAGGATATTGATGAATCGGCCTTGTCCTATGCGGAGGTAAAAGCACTTGCCACCGGAAACCCATATATTAAGGAAAAGATGGATCTGGATATTCAGGTTTCCAAGCTGAAATTGTTGAAAGCCAACCATGCCAGTCAGATTTACCGATTGGAAGATAACATCACAAAACACTATCCTCAGCGAATCGCAGTTTTAACGGAACGTGTTCAGGGAACGCAGCAGGATATGATACGGCTGCAGCAGAATTTACCAGCAGATAAAGAAATATTTCGGGTTGAGGTGGGAGGAAGTGTTTACACGGATAAGAAAGAAGCCGGAACAGCAATCATAAATATGTGTAGACAGATAAAAAGCTTTCAGGATCCGGTGGTTGTTGGAACATATCTGGGATTTGATATGGCCATTTCCTTTGATGGATTTGGCCAGCGATTTATTATGAATTTAAGAGGAGCTTCTTCCCATAAACTGGAACTTGGCCCGGATCCTCTGGGAAATATCATACGAATGAATCACGCCCTGGAACTTATGCCAAAACAGTTAGAAGAAATCCGGACAAGTCTGGACACGACAAAGCGCCAGATGGAAAGTGCAAAGCAGGAGGTAACAAAGCCATTTGCACAGGAACAGGAACTGAAAGAAAAGCTGGATCGTCTGACCGCTCTTAATGCACTTCTGAATATGGATGAGAACGGTGAGCAGGTTGAACAAAAGCAGGAGTCACAGGATAGATCCAAAGCAGTTCATTCCTCGATCCGTGAAAAGTTAAACAGTTTGAAAGAAAAGACCGCCGTTTCCAGCGGCATGGAACGGCAGCTGGTTAGACCGCTAAGTGTGAAAAAGGATGAGTGTTTACAGATGTGAATTACTTTTTTGAGAAAAGAACATGTAAAAACTGTAACAATGTAGTATACTGGATAACAGAGGAGGTGTACCATGAAAACAGCTATTTATGTACGGACAAAGCAGGATAATGCTGAAGAGAGCCTTTCTGGTCAGAAAGAGAAAGTTTGTGAATTTTGTGCAGGGCAGGAAATACCGGCATATACGGAACGGGAAGGAATAACTGCATTAGACATTCTAAAGAAGGATATGAAAGACGGTAGGATTGAAACGGTAATCACAACCAAGGAGAACCGTAAATACGTGGAAGAACGATAATAAATGAGCAGGCAGCTTTTGGACATTATGTCCAGAGGCTGTCTTTTTTTATATCTATACCTGCTTTTATCTTGCAAATTCATATAGAAGAACTGGAAAACTATAAGACGTATCTGATGGAACTGGAGAAGGGAAAGGAAACCATAGAAATGGATATGCGGGATATCCGGGCGTTTCACGCCTGGCTGGGGGCGAACCAGAAGTTTTGCGATACGAATCAAAAAATTTTTTAATAATTATGGTATTATATATATTAAAATAGCTAAAATAGTAGTATAATATTTCTATCTACTTGATATTTTTTGGTATTTATAGTATCATAAAACCTGTTATGTGTTTAGAAGGAGAGATTAGGATGAAACGTTTGTCTCAGGAAAAAATGATTGAAATGGTAAAGGAACTGAGAAAAGCAAAGGATTTAACGCAGGAACAGTTAAGCAGTGTAACAGGAATGAATCGGCAGATGATCGGCAGGCTGGAGAATCGTGAGTATATGCCATCAATTCCGCAATTAGAAAAGTTGGCAGAGGTACTGGGCTTTAACATTCCGGATTTATATGTGGAGAATGAGCCAATGATTTACACTGCATTCCGGAGTTCAAGTATGTCAGAAGAAGAAAGGGAAGGTGTTGACCATATGTTTGAAATGATGATGGCATCAAAGCAACAGCTTCTTTTAAGAAAGGCGATGCTGAATGAGCAGAGATAATTCTTTGGTATTAAATGATCAACAGATATTTGAAGTGAAGCGCCTGGCATCTGATGCAAGGCGTTTATTTGGTGTTTATCCCAATGTTCCCATAGGTAGTGATATTCGTTTGTTACTTGAAAAGAATGATGTGCTCTTGTGTGAATATCCGTACCCGGATTCTCAGGGAACCCATACGTATGGCAATATTACATGGATAAAAAATGGGGATGATATTATTACCTTTATTGGCTTGAATACTTCAAGCTATTACGATGAACAGATATTTGCCATAGCACATGAAATCTATCATTACACAACCAAAACAGGAAAAGCTTACACACCAGATCTTGAGTATGAGGAACCAATTACGGAGAAGATGGCAGACAGATTTGCGGCAGAGTTGTTGCTTCCGGCAGAAGCCTTATTTGCGTTAGTATCGTATATATTTGGCGCAACGAATCTGTATAATATACAGGAAAATAAGATACTGAGATTTGTCGCAAGAATACAATGTGACTGGTGGCTTCCCTATCAGGCGATTATTAACAGGCTATACGAAGAAAGACTGATTGGTGCGGAACAGTATAAGGATTTGTATGACCTTGATTGTCGCTCTGAGAATGGAGTATATAGGAGGATATTAAAAAGTACCGATGGTGAAATATCCGAATTGTTGAATAAGAAAACAAAAAATATCGGCATTTCAAATAAAGTAATTGAGACAATCATAAGCAACTACGAAGATGGGGTGATTGATGAGAATGAATTTATTGAAAACTTGGCCCTTTTTGGCAAGAGACCAGATGATTTTGGTTTTGATATGCATGTGGAATATGACGATGATCTCAAAGAACTTTTTGAAAGCGGGGATGATGAATGAAGGTAGATACAAGAGAAATCAATCCTGCGTTCAAAAGCATAATACAGAATCCAGATCAAACCGTTTTTCTGGATGCTAATTTTTTTATTCCGCCAGATCGCAGTGAGTATCTGAAGGTGAAACCATATGCTTTCGGAGACTTTAAAGACTGTTGGTTGATTCCACTTCTAAGTGAATTTTCTGGAGTAGCTGTTCATGAATCTGTGTATGATGAATTAGTTGCAGAAAACGTCAAGACATATGCGGAAGAACAGTTAAATGCGGATCCTGCGAAATTAAAAATATATCGTGATAAAGAACTCAGTGATACGGAAGTTGCTTTGATGAATTGCTACATATCGAAGCTTGCCATTCATTCGCAATATGATCCTACCCGAGATAATGCGAAAGATAGGGGAGAAGTAAAATCATTGTCGTTTATGGCGGTAAAGCAGTTTCTGTTTTTTGCTGCAAATGATGCTTTGCCAGTTCGATTAATAAAGGAAGCAGATAAGTTGGATACAGGACTGGATAATCTTGGAATTGTGCAAATGTATGAACTAATATATTATCTGTGTAAAACCGGGAAATACGATAATAAACGGCTGAGAATTCTATACAAATACCAGTACTATTTATCTCAGGCTGATAAAAAAACCAACCCGGACTGGGGAACATTTATGGAGCAGATGGATAAGCTATATGAGGATAATCACGAAAAAGAATCTGGTTCTTGAGATCCTGTTCCATTAAGATAACGCACGCTGCAACGGCCTTTGGACATCATGTCCAGAGGTTGCATTGTTTATACAAGGCATTTACTTGTAAGAGAGATTTCATTAGAATTTTATGATTGCAAATCAGACATTTTTATAATAGAATAAAAGTAGAAAAGAAAAAATTACATTGGTAATCGGCAGGAGAATAGCCATACTAGCAAAGGAGGTGTTTATATGGCAACTTCAAGTATCACGAAAAATTTTGTTATATCTGGTAAGAAACAGGTGGAGGTGTTTGTCGATGCGATAGAAAGATCTGCCAATAACCGCCCGGTACGTGTTCCTGTAGCAGCAAAAGAATTAACAGATACAAATGATATCATAAAATTAATGGAGAAAAGGAAAAAAGCGAATGTTGCAATCAGATAAATATTTAGTAATAAACATTCGCAAGTATCTTGAAAGTCATGATCCGAGACTCGGGGAGGAAGATTTAGTTCAAGTTCTCTCCGAGTTTTCATGTGAGAAGAACCCGGATGTTGAGTGATAATAAATTTGTAAAGTTTGATACCAGACAAACCATTTCAAAAAATCAGGAGCCACATGAACTTGTGCAGCTGTTAAGGCTGCTTTAATGAAAGGTTTTACCTGGTTTAGATTCATAAAGAAAGCGGATGAGTTTACTACGGCAGCCTTTGGACATCATGTCCAGAGGCTGTCTTTTTTTACGCCCATTCCAGCCTTTCTCTTACAAATATTACCAGTTTTTCCAGCAATCTCATATTTTTCCCAGAAAGTAGAAAGCGTACAATAGGTGGAATATGGAAATTCTGTGAGATGAGAAAGGGAGGGGCCATACGATGAGGCTTTTTTATATAGAAGAACTGGAACATTATAAGACATATCTGGTGGAACTGGAAAAGGGAAAGGCAACCATAGAAAAGTATCTCCGTGACATCCGGACGTTTCACGCCTGGCTGGGGGAGAACCTGGAGGTAACCAAGGAACGGGTGATTGCGTACAAAAACTATCTGAAGGAGAATTACAAGGTCACCAGCACCAACAGTATGCTGGTGGCACTGAACCGGTATTTCCAGTATCTGGGCTGGACGGAGTGCAGCGTCAAAGGTTTAAGATCCCAACAGCAGATGTTCTCTCCGGAGTCCCGGGAATTAAAGCAGCAGGAATACGAAAAGCTGGTGTCAACCGCCCGGCAGAAAAAGAAAGAGCAGCTGGCCCTGATCATGGAGACCATTGCCGGAACAGGAATCCGGATCAGTGAGCTTGTGTATATCACCGTAGAGGCAGTCACCCAGGGAAAGGCAGAGGCAGCCTGCAAGGGAAAATGGAGACAGATCTACCTGACAAGGGAACTGCGGAAGCGCCTGATGAAATACTGTAAACAGAAATCCATCAAAACCGGACCGGTGTTCTGTTCCGGAAAAGGAAATCCGCTGGACCGCAGCAATATCTGAAGCATGATGAAGCGTCTCAGCAGAGAGGCAGGGGTCAGCCCGGAGCAACACCGCTCGCACGCAAAGAGTCCGCAGGCGAACTCTTTATTGCCGGAAAAATGATAGGAATCCGCCATCCGGTATACCATAATGTGGACAGGAAGACCCGGGTAGAACCGGACGGAAGGAGACTGGTGAAAATGACAGAAATCGGAGAAGAGACACTGAAGCAGTACAGGGGATATCTGGCGGATCGGGAAAAAAGCATCGCCACCATTGACAAATATCTGCGGGATATCCGTACCTTCCTGCAGTGGATGGGAGAAAACCGGAGCATTACCAAGGAAAAAGTGATCGCCTACAAGGCATGGCTGCAGGAGCATTACAAAACGAGCAGTGCAAACAGCATGCTGGTAGCCCTGAATGGATTTCTGGACTTTATGGGAGAAACGCAGAGCCGGGTGAAGACGGTAAAGGTACAGAAGCAGATGTTCCGTTCCACAGAAAAGGAAATAAGCAGGGCAGAATACAAAAAGCTGATCGAAAAGGCTTACCGGATGGGACGGGAGCAGACCGCACTCATCATGGAGACCATCGGAGCGACCGGGATCCGGATCAGTGAATTGAAATATATCACCGTAGCCGCTGTGAAAAGCGGGAAAACAGAGGTTTCCTGCAAGGGAAAGAAAAGACAGGTGTATCTGGTGAAAGAGCTGAGGGAGAAGCTGCTCAAATACTGCAGAAAAAAAGGGATCTGTAAGGGAAGTGTGTTCGTCAGCCGCTTCGGGAATCCACTGGACCGCAGTAATATCTGGTCGCAGATGAAAGCCATCGGTGCCGCAGCCGGAATCTGTCCGGATAAGGTATTCCCCCATAACCTCCGCCACCTTTTTGCCAGGGTGTTCTGGGAAAAATGGAAGGATCTTTTTTACCTGGCGGATATACTGGGACACAGCAATGTCAACACGACCAGGATCTATACCATGACCACTGTTAAGAACCATGGAAGACGGATGCAGGTGCTGGGATTAGTAACATAAGCTTACCGATCAGGTCTGAATCAGAGCGGAATAAGAGAAGAATCAGAGCAGATGTGAGAAAAATCGGGGCAGAAAAACAAAAATACCACATAATCTGCATTATGTGGTAGAAATGGTATCCAAAAGCGGTGTCTATACATAATGGTATGTTTCCTTACCTGGAAATACTGTCCAAAAGTACCATAATTTTTCTCCGCAATTCATATATACCAAAAATAAATTTGTATGTCAATGATACAATTCGACTTTTTTCGCAAAAAATTGTGCAGAATCTGATACAGAATCCGTAAAGGGTCTATTTTCACAATACAATCAGCGTATAAAACATATTTTTAATACGTTTTGCATAAGGCAATCCCTGTCTGCTTCTACCACATAATGCAGATTATGTGGTATTGCCCGGAAATATTGCCCACATACAATTTTGTCCCCAATATTCGGCAGCTTGTCTTTGCATGGAGCAGATCGTTCGCTCAGTGGTAGTCCACAGTAACAGCTCTCCGTTATGAATAATGTGTGTAAAAGAATTGTGTAACAGAATTCTCCTTTAAAATGTTCCCCTTCCCGATTTTTTCGGGGGGGGGCAAACATTTTGTAACGAAATTCAGTACAAAACGAAAGACGTGATGATGCGTATGGAAGGAAAGGAACATCTGAACAGGATCAGCAGAGAAACGGCAATGCAGATTGCCGGCAGAGAGTTACCCCGGGTAGAAAAGATCCATTTATGGGTTTTTCCTGCTCTTTCCTATGAAGAAGGAATTCCGGTGTACCTTCTGAAAGCGTATGCCGACCTGACTTCTTACGATATCATCCTGGATGCAAGGAATGGAAACATTATCAAAAGGACAGAACGCTGTCTGTAAGGAATGAAAATAGATACTTAAGGATAAACCGGAAAGGAAACCAGAATGAGTGAGGAAACCAAAAAGACTGCCAGAGTACAGGCAGGGGAAGAAGCAGTGGAGACCGTGAATGAAAAGACCCTGATGGATCAGCTGGATTCGATGAAAACAGCATTCCGTGGTTATGACAAGGAAGCTACCTGCGAACTGCTGCAGACGCTCATCCGGTCGATGGAGACAGAGAAGAAGGAAGAACACCGTGTCCTGCTCCAGAAGAACCAGAGACTGGTGAAAGAAAAGGAAGCACTGACCACGCAGATGGCAGAGCTTCTGATGAAGGTGGACTCCCTGGAATCGGAAAACCAGCGGATGATGGAACAGCAGAATACCATGCAGAAGAAATATGAGGAGCTGGCAGAAAAGCTGAGCAGGATTTCGGAAAATGCCATTGAACGGGAAACCGAGCTTTCCGCTTACCATCTGCGGGAACAGCAGATGAAGGAACGGGAAGCTGCCCTGTTAAAAATGGAGTCGCAGAAAGAAGCGGAGCTGGAGCAGATAAAGAAAGAGTTCCAGGAGGGGCTGGAGGCAGAGAAAGCAGAAATCCTTGCGCAGGCAGAAGAGGAAGCGGAAGGGGTAAACAATCGGGCAGAGCAGCTGCGGAGGAAGTTACAGGACTTCCGGCAGATCATCAATGTGATACTGGACTTTGACCCGGAAAACGGGGTGCAGACAGACTCTTTGGAAAGTGCAGGAGTACCGCATGACTGAGCTGGAATTTGAACTGGAGTTTAAGAAACGGAAACTGCAGAAACGAAAACAGCGCAGGATGGAGCTTCTGATCATCGGTGCACACCTGGGCGTGGTACTTGTACTGCTCTACTGGATGTTTGGCATCGGCATGGTACACGGCAGATCCATGCGCCCCGCTTACCGGGATGGAGATCTGTTTCTGTACCAGAGACGGCTCTTTCGGGAGCCGGATTATGGAGATGTGGTGGTCATCCACAGGCAGGATCTGGAACGGGACATTGTAAAGCGCATTGCAGGCAAGCCGGGAGATGTGATCGATCTGGATGACCTGGGACACCTGACCAGAAATGGGGAACGGGCAGCGGAAACGGAAATCCTGTTCGGGGAACAGGACAGGGATGACTGGATCACCTTGCCCTATACCGTACCGGAAGGATGCTACTTCTGTCTGGGGGATAACCGCCCGAGGTCAGAAGACAGCAGAGAGCTTGGAGCATTCCGCAGGCGGGAGATTACCGGGAAGGTTCTCGCACAGTTCCGGCTGTCATCGGTAAAGTGACCATTCGGGAATCTGCCCGGAGCTTTCGTACAAAAGAAAAATACCAACATGAGAAATAAGGAGAACGGCATGGAACTGTTGAAGGAGGATGGCTGTATCGGCGAAAAGGCATTCCATGGGGAAAAGGAGTGCTTTTTCCAGCCATTTTACAACGTGGAGAAAAAGAGGATCTGGGGAGCGGAAGCCCTGTTCCGTCTGAAGGATGAAAACGGCAATTACTACAACATGGATCAGCTTGCAGCAAAAGCGGAAGAAGAAGGATGGATCGCTGAGATCGACAGATGGGTGTTCCGGGAAGCCTGCAGAAGGATCCCGGAGCTGAGAGCCTACGGACTTAAGAGGATCAACATCAACTTATCCCCGGAGGTCTGTGAGGTTCCGGAGACCGTACCTAACATCATGCAGATACTCAGAAAGTATGAAGTATCAAGAAGTGAGGTCTGCATGGAGATCACCGAGATGTGCAAGGTCAGGAATGCAGAGAATTTCAGATGCATGGTGGAACAGCTGAGCAGCCAGGGGATCCGGCTGGCGTTAGATGACTTCGGCAAAGGGGAGAGCAACCTGCTTCGGCTGTCCCAGATCCCGTTCCAGACCCTGAAGCTCGATAAGGAACTGGTCTGGGGAACGGAGGGAAGCAGGATGGCAGAGGATCTGGTCGAAGAGATAATCCGTATTGCACACCGTCATAACATCCAGGTCACGGCAGAAGGAATTGAGACACTGGACCAGGCGAGAACCCTGGCATCCTGGGGATGTGATTACCTGCAGGGGTATCTCATCGCACCGCCTCTCAGCTATGGGAAGCTTCTCACCTTCCTTGAGGAAAACGGAAAAAGGAACTTCCTGGAAGAATAAATAAGGATAAGAAGGAGAAACCGATGAAAAAGGAAAACAATGGATCAAGACCCCTCAGGGAGGAACTGAACAGTTCTGCCGTATCCGAGCAGAATGCAGCCGCATCCTCGGAACTGGCAAATCAGGCACAGATCTTAAAAGAACTGACGGAACATTTTCAGGTACGCAAAGGTACCTGTTGATTTTACATAGATTTTAATGAATACGATGCAAAAGGAGAGAACGTATGAAAAAGCGTAAAGGAAAGACGAAACGATGGCTTGCCGGAATCCTGTCGGCAGTGCTGGTAATCGGATCCATCAATCTTGTGGATGCTTTAGAAGGAAGTAATGGGGAAAGTGCACTGTATGATGCACCGGAGCTTACCATCACGCAGGGAGCCACAGACTATGATCTGATGAAAGACATTACCTATGACAGCAGCATGTATGAACTGGCTGTAGTGAATGATGGCGGATTTGATGTCAATACCGTGGGAGACTATGAGGTAACCTATTCCCTGACTTCCAAGGATGATGGAACGTTGGAGCCGGGAGATTCGGGGGATGCTTCCAATTCGGATAATGAAAACAAAGACCAGAACAGTGGAGACAATCAGGGAGGGGATAACACCCAGACCGGCGATAACTCTGATAATGCGGGTTCTGATAACGGATCCGACAGTTCCGACAGCAGCAATGGAGGAGACAGTGCGGATGCCGGACAGGGAGATACGGGTTCTGACAGCAGCAATGCAGAAGACAGCATGGATGCCGGACAGGGAGATACGAACTCTGACAGCAGCAATGCAGGAGACAGCACGGATGCCGGACAGGGAGATACGAACTCTGACAGCAGCAATGCAGAAGATACTGCAGATGCGGTCAGCGGAGAGGATGCAGCACAGAGTGAGGAGAATACCGGAGACACCGGTGTACTGGGTGTATCCAGGCCGAGAACGGGTGTAGATATGAGCTATCAGTCAGAGCCCGTGGGTGCGGAAGCCGTTGATGTAACAAAAGGGGATGACACCAATACCGTTGATACGCAGGAAAAGCAGGTCATCACCTTTACAAGAACGGTTCATGTAGTAGCGGCTTCTGAGGACAAAGAACCCGTGTATGTAGCACGGGAACTGGTGCTGACACAGGGAGAAGAAGACTACGACCTGACAGATGACATTCTCTATGATGATGTAAAATATACACTGGAAGTAGTAGAACTTGGTGGTTTCGATATTAACAAGATCGGCTCCTACGAAGTGACCTATTCCCTTACGCCTGTGACAACAGAAGGGACACAGGAAAATGGACAGGATGACACACAGGATAACCAGGTCATCACATTTCAGAGAACGGTTACCGTGAAGGCAGCCGTGGAAGAAAACGCTTTGTATGAAGCACCGGATCTCTACTTAGAGTGGGGTCAGGAAGATTATGATCTGACGGAAGGCATTATTTATGATAAAGACCTTTATGAAGTAAAGGTATCTGATCCTGGAGATTTTGATATTTATACTTTAGGAGAATATGAAGTAACCTATCTCCTTGATAGTATTGGAAAGTCTGCAAAAGCAGAAGATACCCAAACTTCAAAAACGGAAGAAACAACAGCTTCTGATGAGCAGAAGTCGGAGGATAATGATGGCATACAGGCTGCTACCCTTGAACTGACTGATGAAAAACAGAGTGTGGATCCTGCAGATGAGGATAACACAAATAGCATGGAAGAGAAATCTCCTGAAGTAAAAACTACATCACAGGAAGCAGTTTATTTCACTAGAAATGTAATTGTAGAAATGGATTATTCATTTACAAGTGCGGTGGAATATGCGAATGTACAGGGTAAGTATACTATAAAATTAGGAACACCGGTTTGGACAGATGAGACACATAAAAAGTTCCAGTATACAAATGCGAAGGTTAATACAAATGGCGATAAAATTTCTATGATGACAATTACATTATCTAATGGTAAATTACCGGATAGTCTTATTGTGGATGCTTTTGCAACAGATGAATATAAGAAATCTGCTACATGGATTTTTATAAATGGACTTTCAGCTCAAGAACTACAGAAAAAAATACATTCTATGGTATTTGATTATGTAGATAATATGAACGTTTATATTTCAATTAATGGAAATGAAAATCAGGGTCTGGATCAATTTAACAGTGCGAATATAAAATTAACCCAGTGGAATAAAAACGGCCATTATTATCTCTATATTGAACAAATGAAAAGCTGGAGTGATGCATTTAATTTTGCACGTACATTAAAAATCGCTGGACAACAAGGTTACCTTTCAACATTTACTTCAGTTGATGAGATAACGTATTTAAGATCACTGTCTAATAATCGTATCTGGACTGGTGGAACAGTGTTATTAAAAAGCAATGGAGCAAGAATAAATGGTAATGAAAGTGAAATTAATAGGAAAAGCGGTAGTCTAAAAATAGTAACAACAGATAAAGGAGCATTTTATTGGGCTTGTGGTCCAGAATCAGGAACTGGAATAGCAAACGAACTATGGGCGAATGGTGAACCGAACGGTGCAGCTTATATAAATCAAACGCTTTATGATACCACAATTTCAGATATCCAAAACAAAGAATCTTGTGTAATGGTTTTGATATCAAAAGGTTTAAATGATGTTTTTGAAGGAAACTATAATGATACTTTTTCCGACACAAAAGGTTTCTTTATCGAATTCGGCGGCTACGCTGATGGCGCCGACCCGGGACAGCCGGATAGCAGTAAAAAAGGTGAAGTCAGCGTAGTAGCAGCACCGATGGATGCGGAGGCATCCATTAACGGTGTGAAATACGCCCCTCTTGCAGATGCACTGGAGCTTGCAGAAGCCGGCAAAGAGGTTCAGATCATCAAGGAAAATGTAACGGAAGTCACAAATGGAATGCTGAAGAATTCTTCTATTATTAAGGAAATGAACGGGAACACCGTTCATGCAGATAGCAATGGTACGAACATTGATGTAAGTGATACCGGTGCGATCACACTCCGTAGTGGTGCGGTTACGGTAAGCAACACGGATGCGAATGTACGAAAGATCACGGTGGACGGCTACGTGCTGACATCCACAGCAGATTATACAGTCAAGGCGGTAGATACAAGCAACGATACTACCTTAGGTGACAGTCAGGTGAGTGTCACATTAAAAGCTATTGGAGATACCTTCACTGCTGTGAAGAATGGTGCAACCTATACCTATACCGCAACGAAGGATAACCAGACCTTTTACCTTGGAGAATACTCCGCTGTATTAAACTGGGAGGAACGTAGCGGAGTGGCAGCACTGGCATCAATTGGTTCCCCGGAATTTCCGGCTGAACTGGTGAAACCACAGACACAGCCGAATAATCCCTATCATCAGCTTACACCTTACACGGTGACCATTAAGCCGAGAGAGGATTATTCCATTGATGTAGATAAGGTGTGGGTATCCATGGGCGTGGATGCACAGAGAGCTCCACAGATGCTGGATGCCTCCGAATTTAATATATCAAAGGACCAGGGTACCGGCAACATCACGGTAACCGTTAAGAAGCCGGTCAATGGCGACCTGATCTATTATGTTGGTAAGGTGAACGGCGGAAGCAGTTCCGGTTCCACCGTAACCCATGACAGGACAACCATTCAGGTGACATCAGCGGCTGGCTCCGCTGTGACGACACCGGAATTTACAGCGACTTATTTTGACGAACAGAAGAGTAAAGACATCACGGTAAGCAGTCAGAACGGCAAAGTGGAAGTATTTAAGAATGTGGAAGTCACATTGAAGTTCCCTGCCATGAACCCATCAGACCCGAACCCTACGGAAGCAGATTTAGGCATCACGGAGGATGAAACCTTTGATATACTTACGAAGCTGGCAGAGACAGGAAGTACCATAGACCTGAAGGCAGGCTTTGATTGGACGGATAAGAGCTATACCTATAAGTTCACTTCCACATCCGTATCTTACGATCTGGAAGCGTCTTATGAAAAGTCTCACGTCGTGCATATCCATGTTTCCGGAGGCTCCATGGATACTAATACGATTCCGGCAGGACTGGAAGCGAACACACAGAGTGCGAGCAATATCCGTATCATTGTCCCGGATCAGACGACGCTTGACAAGCTGAAATTTTCACCGGATGGAAGTTTACAGAATCCTTCATTTACAGCAAAATGGCTCTCTCATGATAATACGACAGATCTGGGAGCAGTAAACTTCAGTGAGGACGCAGGAAGCTGGAAGGGCAGTACACTGGCAGTCACACAGCCAAGTTATCTGAACGTAAGCTTTGTTGCAGGTCAGATGCTGACAATCCGTATCAAGGGTGGAACGCTGGATACAGCCTACGGAACGCCTGTGAGAAACTGGATCACCAAGGCAGCTGCTTCCTCCGGATTTGATCATGAATACCAGTTAGTGGTACCAGAAAATGACCAGACCGTACACTTTAAGATCAATGTGGAAGGCAGCAATATATTAAAAAGCATTCTTGCGAACACAAAAGACGTTACTTCAATGGTGGAAGCAGTAAAAGATCAGAATAACAGGATCATTGCTTATACGAATGGGGATGCGGGCAGTACGATCGGGGAGGCAACGACCATTGATGTCACCCTGGTTCCATCGTGTACCGTGACATTCTGGAATAAAGAAGTCAGCCCGGAAAAGAAGCTCGGCACTGAGGTGGTCATGGATGGCGGAAAGCTGGATAAGGCAGCCTATGCGAAAATGGCGGCAGCTGCAGTCCTGCCGGGATACCAGTTTATGGCATGGAAGGATACGGCAGGAAAGGTTTATACCGACCAGACTGTGATCAGTGCGGCTACAGAACTGCATGCGGTATTCCGGGAGAAGGCCAATATTTCCCAGAATGGAAATATCATTGCAGCAAACGATTTCAAGATCCATCTGAATTCGATCAAAAAAGGAGCATTTAATACGTCAGAGGCAGTCAAGCGTGCCAAAGCAGAAGCGTATGATGCAAACGGTAAGGATGTCACAACCCTCATTTCTGTGGAAGGATTGGATGCAGTGCTGAAAGAAGGAACCTTCCCGCTGACTTTCAAGTATGGCGATGCTTCCATAACGGTAAATGTTACAGTGACCAATGCGATCCCTGTTGTGACCGGAAAGACAGCCTATACCCTGACCTTTGAAGGTGTGCCGAACGGTGCATCGGAATACAAAGTATATAGCATGTCAGGCGCAGTGGTAGCGGGAGCAAAGATTGAAGAGACCGCAAACGGCATCTACCGGATCACCGGACTTGAAAAGGGAACCGAGTATAAGATTGATGGAGATGTCCTTGGCTCCACAACAGGCAAAACTGCTCTTGTTGATGCAGAAGACATTGCAAAACAGTTTGAAGATAAACAGGGTGATACTAAGACGAATGGGGAAAAGGGCAAAGATGAAAAGGCAGAAAACCCGAATGTCAAGGTAGTAGTAGATGATGACGGCAATTACAAAGTGATTGTCAAGAAGGATATCAACCACAGCGTGGAAATCCCGGATACCTGGGAGAATGTGAAGATCGACCTGGGTGGACATACCATCACCGGAAACAATGCAGATGCTTCTAATGAAGCAAAGCCCGGACTGGTATTTAAGAAGGATGATACAGCGACAGAACATCCCGGAACGAATCTGGAGATCGTAAACGGCACGATCCAGGGTGGCAGCGGATCAGCGGCACATCCCGATGGCGCAGCCGGTGTAGGGGAAGCTGCGGGCAGCAAGCCGTCACAGGCTGGTATCACCGTAGGTGCAGATGCAGTCATCAAGGGCGGCAACGGAGCAGATGGTGAGAACGGAAGCAATGGTGGAAACGGCGGTTCCGGTATCGAAGGAACCATCGGCACGACCGTAAACGGAGGCTCTGTCTCAGGCGGAAACGGCGGTAAGGGTTCTGATTCCGCAACAGGTACTCCGGGTAACGGCGGAAATGGTGGTTCCGGTATCAAGACCGATAAAGATGTAGTCATTAACGGAGGAACCATCACCGGTGGAAATGCCGGAAACGGTGGAAATGCAGCCGGTGAGAACAATACCAATCCCGGTGGCTCCGGTGGAAATGGCGGCTCCGGTGTCAACAGCAGCAGCGGAAAGATCGATAACAACAGAGGAACCATTACCGGTGGAGATGCAGGAAATGGCGGCAACTCCGAAAAGGGCAATGGAGGAACCGGAGGAAATGGTGGTTCCGGCTCCATTGGAGAGACGAACAATACGAATGGCGGAACAACGACCGGAGGAAACGGAGGAAACGGCGGTAACTCCAACAATGGAGGAAGCAACGGAAACGGCGGCTGCGGTGGTAAAGGTACTGAGGGAACGGTCAATGAAGGAAATCAGGATGGTAATAACGGCCAGAATGGTAAAATCTTCTTCGTGATCCTCTTCAAAGACCAGAAGAAGAATCTGCTGAATGCAGCAGATCCCTGCAAAGTAGCGGCAAATGGTAAAATAACCAAAGACTACTTTGGCAAGATGCAGGAAAAGACCGATGCGCAGGCAAAGGCAGATGAAAAGTTCTTTGCATGGACTGAGGAAAACCATGCAGATAAGGTATATACCGCAGAGACGGAGATTACAGCCAGTGTGACACTGGTTCCGGTGTACCGTGCAGACAGCAATGTTGTTCCGGGACAGGATGGAAATACCATCGCAGCAGATAATTTCTCCATCCGTATCGAGAAAGTAGGCAGTCTGACAGAAACGGAAGCAAAGAAGCTTGCCAATGTCAAGGCATACGATAAGAAGGGCGCAGACATCACTAATACGGTAACGGTAGATCAGGACAAGCTTTCTGCCTTACAGCAGAGCACGGCTGGAATCCATCCGGATGCACTGACCTTCGAGATCCCAGGCAGTGTCAAAGTCAGCGTTACAGTAGAGATCACGGATGATAATCCTGTGATCACCGGAAAGACAGCACATACGCTGACCTTCAAGGGAAGAGCAAATGAGACTTATGAGTATCAGGAGTTGGATGCCCAGGGAACCCCGACAGGTAATGTATTAACCATACTGACGGATGGAGATGGAAAAGCAACCATCACGGGTCTGAAGAAAGCAACACCATATCAGATCAGTCATAAGAAATATGGTTCTGTCAACGGCAAAACAGCCCTCGTGGATGCAAAGGATATCGCAAAGCAGTTCGAGGACAGAGGCGCCGGTGATACAACAGGCAATAATGCTACGGACAGAACGGAAAAAGCAGAAAACTCCAATGTACAGGTTGTAGTGGATGATGACGGCAACTACAAGGTAATTGTGAAGAAAGACATCGACCACACAGTTGAAATCCCTGATACCTGGGGTGAGGTCAAGATTGACCTTGGCGGACATACCATCACAGGTGACAAGGCAGATGATAATAATGCAGCGAAGCCCGGACTTGATTTTGTGAAGGATGGAAGTACAAAGGAACATCCCGGAACAAAGCTGGAGATTGTCAACGGTACGATCAAGGGTGGAGACGGTTCTGCTAAACATCCGGATGGAGCACCCGGTATCGGAGCCAGTGGTGATACAGCAGATGCCGGACTTATCATCGGAAGCAATGCAAATGTGATCGGTGGTAACGGTGCAGATGGCACAGAAGGCAAAGATGGAGGAAACGGCGGAGCCGGTATCGACGGTAACGGCAAGATCACTCCGACGGTCAATGGAACGGTAACCGGCGGCAACGGCGGTAAAGGCGGAGATTCCGCAACCGGTACTCCGGGTAATGGAGGAAACGGTGGAACCGGAATCAGCGCAGGCGATAAGACCATCACCATCAATCCTAGTGGAACTGTCAAAGGCGGTGATGCAGGAAACGGCGGAAACGCAACAGGAGATAACACGAATCCTGGTGGCAACGGCGGTAACGGCGGTACAGGAACCGAGACCACACAGCCCGGAAAGACCGATAATAACGGTGGTACAACATCGGGTGGAAATGGCGGTGACGGCGGAACCTCCAACAACGGCAACGGTGGAAACGGAGGAGACGGCGGCAGCGGCTCCACAGGGGAAAATAATAACAACGGCGGCACCAGCAGTGGCGGCAACGGCGGAAATGGCGGAGACTCAAACAAGGGTAACGGCGGATCCGGCGGTAATGGAGGAAGCTCAGGCGAAACTGGAGGAAACGGTGGTAACAACACCGGCGGCACCGGTGGAAATGGCGGAGATTCCAACAGCGGCAATGGAGGATCCGGCGGAAACGGTGGAGAATCTAACAGCGGCACCGGAGGCAACGGTGGCAATGGTGGTGGCTCCAATAACAGCACCGGAGGCAACGGCGGAAATGGCGGTGGCTCCAACAACGGCACCGGAGGAAACGGCGGAAATGGCGGTAACTCCAACAACGGCAATGGAGGAAACGGCGGAAACGGCGGAGACTCCAACAGCGGAAACAATGGAAACGGCGGCAGCTCCGGCAGTAACGGTAACAGACCCGGCGGAAATGGCGGCGGCTCCAACAATGGCAATGGAGGAAACGGCGGTAACAACGGCGGAGACAACTCTGGAAACAACGGCGGAGACAGCTCTGGAAACAACGGTGGAGACAACGGCGGCAATAACGGCGGAGATAACTCCAATAACAATTCCGGAAGTACAGGTAACACAGGTAATACACCAGATGCAGGTAATACAGCCGGCAATGATTCCGGAAATAATGCCCATAAAGGAAATAAAGGAAACAGTACCGGCAACAGTAATGCCGGGCAGAAGGATCCGGCAGAGGATGACAGCCTGAACGATGCTGCGGATGAAAGCAGCCTGACAGGTGATGCAGATGGCAGCGATGCAGACGGAAGTGATGCAGATGGCATACAGGAAGAGGAGAGCATCCATGCAGACAGCGACAGCGTTGAGAATGGTACGGACAGTGACAGCCATATACCGTTTGGTGAATGTGGTTTCCACTGGATCCCCATTGTATGGCTCCTTGTAATCCTGGGTTATACCGTAGTACGTGTGAAGAAGCTCCGTGATGAGTCAGAAGAAGCCTAAGGAGGAAAACAGACATGGAAAACACGAAACCGAATAAGAAATTATACATTGTAGTGGAAGTCATACTGTTTGCAGTATATATCCTGATAGGTGTCCTGCTGTTCGTCACGGAAAAGCACTGTGCTGCAGACGCATTCATCTTCTGGATCGGACTTGTGATCGCAGCAGTCTGTGCAGTAGTGCTGGGAATCCATGAGAACAGAAGGATCTAAGAAGTAAAAAAGAAGAAGTAATTTTAAGAAAACCAAATGGCTGTGATGGCTGTTTGGTTTTCTTGCGCTAAAAAGACCGGAAAGGATCATCGGATATCCCGGGAACCGGTTCGTCCTGAGACAGATCCTTTGTAAGCGCTGAATAACCCACCGTCTTTCCATTCTAGCTAATTCATGCGACAATCATTCTAATCCAAGTGAGTTAAGACATTGGACAAGTTTGGTTCAAAGTGAAGTGTTGCTTGTCCAGTATAAAATCAGCACATCTTTCTGTCATGCGGCTATAAGTATTAAGAAATCCATCAAAGGTTTCAGCCATAGAAGTGACCGCACAGTCATCGTTCACACACTCATACTCATGGGAACATATTTCAAGTTGGACACTTTTTCCCAAAATCGGCAAATCCTGTACTTTACGATTATAAGTTCCATGATACTTATCTGTGAAATAATTACACTTTGGACACTTGCAACTCTTAGATATTGATTTCATTCGTATTAAAATCTTATCTTTTTGTTGTACAATATCTGTTATTTTCAAATCTTTTTCCGGATAAAATTTATCTAAACATAATATGTTATTTGAGTTAGGCATTTCAATTTCTCCTATATACCTTGCTACGCTGATTGTACTACATTTTAGTCAATATAGGAAGATAGAAACGGATAATTGCGGAAGAATCCCTCAATCCGGACAAGTGGTGTAAAAGTACCCGTAATATTCAGCTTTTTCCAGCTTGCTTCTTTTTACAGGATTGAGTTGTTCCAACCATGCATAAAAGCTTTCCCATACCGGCATTTCTGTTTCCTGACGTCTGTCTTTTCTCTCTTCCGGAGTAAGGTCACGGAACTGCTTTTCCAAAAAGAAAAGCTTGTTGCAGTATGCCAGACCAACTTCAGCCGGGATCATGCTGGGGATTTCCTCTTTCTTAGGAAGAAGCGGCTCTTTGATTTCTTCCTCGGAATTGATATCCAACAGCTTCAGCTTTTTCCGACGCTCCGCTTGGCATCCTCGCCGTTCAGAGACGAGAGTTAATTATCGAGGAAGTTTACATTATGAATATAAGACAATCAAAAAAACAATCGTAAAAAAATACGATTGCCTTTTTGCGTATTTCTGCATATAATATATTCAATAAGAACGAAATGGAGGCGATTGATATGCGTGAAACAAGAATAGTGGAGTTCAAGGAAACGATTACGGACACATTTTTAAAAACAGTCAGTGCCTTTTCAAATTATGATGGCGGAACCATTCTTTTTGGTGTAGATGATGATGGAAATATAAAAGGTTTGCCGGATGTCAAGCAAGCTTGTCTGGATATTGAAAATAAAATCAATGACAGCATTACACCGCAGCCGGACTATACGCTTGAAATACAGAATAATGACCAGACGATAAAACTTACTGTGAAAAGTGGACTTCAGAAGCCGTATCTATATAAATCGAAAGCCTACAAGCGGAATGATACAGCAACGATAGAAGTAGACACTCTGGAGTTTTCAAGGCTGGTATTGGATGGAAAGAACATTCGATTTGAAGAATTGCCTTGCAAAGATCAGGAACTGTCCTTTGAAATTTTACATCGTAAACTGAAAGAAACTGTACGGATTGAAAATTTTGATAAGGATACGCTGAAAACATTAAACTTATATGACGATGTAAATGGATTCAATAATGCGGCAGGAATTTTGGCAGATAAAAATCATTTCCCCGGAATTGATATTGTCAAATTCGGAGAAAATATCAGTATCATTCAAAAGAGATCAACCTTTGAAAATGTATCGGTTTTAGAGGTATATGAAAAGGCAATCGAGGTATTCAGAGACTATTATCAATACGAAGTAATACAAGGTGCCGATCGAAAGAAAATGGAGAAAATACCGGAAGCTGCTTTTCGAGAAGCAATCGCCAATGCTCTGATTCATAGAGTATGGGATGTGGATTCACAAATCAGAGTTTCGATGTTTGATGATCGAATCGAAATTGTTTCTCCTGGTGGATTACCGTCTGGAATCACAGAGGAAGAATATCTGTTTGGAAAGCTTTCTGTTTTAAGAAATAGAAATCTTGCCAATGTATTTTATAGATTAGGATTCGTAGAGATATTTGGAACGGGAATTACAAGAATAAAACAACTCTATGCGGAAGCTTTGATAAAACCGGATTTTGAAGTTTCGGAAAATGCTATAAAAATTGTGCTTCCGATATTTGAAAAAAATGCTGATCTGACAGAAGATGAAATTGTAGTTTATAAGCTTTTGAGCAAGACGATGCTGAAGCCGATCAGCGAAGTTGCACCGTATGTACCTTTTGGTAAATCAAAGACAACAAAGATACTGAAAGGTATGTGCGAAAAAGGTGTGATCACAGTGGAAGGAAAAGGCAAGGGTACAAAATATATCATTAGTTAAGTCATAGATTCCTGAAACAATGTTTCGGAAATTCAAAGAAAGCAACAGGTTCATTCGCATTAGGTTCCTGCACAAATTATGTGGGGATTGAACTTCTGGATAATTTGCAGCGGAACTTATGTGTTTACAAAATGGTGAATGATTGGAGGGAAGAACATATTGATGGAACACGTCAAAAAATTCAAGATAAAGAGTGTAAGCCACAAATTGAAATTAAAAATTCTTAGTAGTGATCTAACCCCATTTTACTACCAAATTTACTACTAACAGGTAGTAACAACTTGCTCAATCTTGCTCTGATTTGCCACAATCTGTAATTTCAGAGCATATCACAATAACCCCGGAAACCCTTGCTAAAACAGGGCATTCCGGGGCAAAACAAGGAGAAACAAAACAATGATAAAAATACTATTTATCTGCCTCGGCAACATCTGCCGAAGCCCGCTCGCCGAGTTCTACTTTAAAGACCTCGTGGCAAAACACAACCTTTCCGCTGAATTTTATATCGAATCCGCGGCGACCTCCTATGAGGAGACCGGAAATCCGGTACATCCAGGAACGCGAAAGAAGCTGGCGGCGGCAGGCATCTCCTGCGCGGGAAAGACCGCGAGATGTATGGAGAGGGAGGATTACTGGAAATTCGATTATCTGATCGGGATGGATCAGGCGAATATCCGGAATATAACGCAGATCGCGGGCGGTGATCCCGAGAAGAAGATCTATAAGATGCTGGAATTTGCCGGGGATGGCTGGAAGGAGCTTAAAGCCGGAAAGCGGAACCCGGATAAGGTGCCGGATGTGGCGGATCCGTGGTATACCGGGAATTTTGATGATACCTGGCGGGATGTGACAGCCGGGTGTCAGGGACTTTTAAAATTTCTGTTATAGTTGTGCAAATATTTCGACTTGAAATAGGGCTACCGCAATCCCGCTGGCTTTAGACGGTCACGAAAAACGCATGAGTAAATAAATTGTGAACATGCCCCTTTTCTGGTAAAATT
>ERZ837590.640-NODE-640-length-26057-cov-35.099531_pt1 | contig 26057 bp, 16 predicted proteins | sample MGYA00519573_ERZ837590 | MGnify/ENA primary metagenome ERZ837590 (study PRJEB31850, sample SAMEA3708820) | human gut metagenome | biome: human gut; feature: human-associated habitat; material: faeces | place: China | collected 2014 ... | reverse complement strand
TGGAATATCATCGTGGCACCAGTTGGAAAGCCAAGCTACGTGTTGCAGTTGATAAAGCAATCTGGACTTCCATCAACTATGAGGAATTTTTACAAAAAATGCAGTTAGCCGGATATGAAGTCCGACAGGGAAAACACCTGTCCTTCCGTGCACCGGAACAGAAAAACTTCACTTATATGAAATCTCTTGGAAGCTATTATTCAGAAGAAAATGTCCGCATCCGTCTGTCAAAAAATCGTAACAAAGTAAAAGCTCCAAGGCATCTGTCCAGAGAAGCGCGCCTGTATATCAATATCTCCACGTATGTTACAACTGGCAATCGAGAAGGATTTGAACGATGGGCAAAATTAAGTAATCTAAAAGAGGCAGCCCGCACCTTCAACTATCTTTCCGAAAATAACCTGCTGAATTATGAAGATTTCAAGCAGCACGTTTTCGATATTGAAAATTCTATTAAAGCAACAGATCAGCGGATTGAAGAAATCAACACTGAACTTGGGACCAAAAAACTTATTCAAAAGCATTGTGATTCTTACCGACTCTGCCGTAAAGTTATTGAAGATTGCAAATCTGTCAAAAATCCAAAAGCATACCGCACCGGGCATCAGGCAGAATACCAACTTCACGATTCATTAAAAAAAGAGCTTCAGGATCTGGGCGTTACCAGAATCCCAAGCTCTGAAAAAATCCAAAAGCAGATTGAAAATCTTGAATCGGAACAGTCTGCCGCTGTCCGGGAAAAACAAGAATTACAGAAAAAACAAAAGACACTGGATATCATTCAGCAGAATTTCACTGCACTGCTCGATGCTCCTGAGATCAGTTCAGACTTACTTCCGGCAAAAAAGGAACCTGTTTCTGTCACAAGAGAAAAATAAGATTGCACTGGCAACTCACTCATTTTCTTCCAAATCTTCCCAAGGTTTCAAATCCTTTTCCTCCCAGGTGACACCATACGGTGCACCTCCGGAGGTATAACCAGCAATACAGAAAAATCGGTCATCTTGCAAGATCTCTTCTTTGGTCAGATTATCTCTTGCTTCTTTTTTCCGTTTTGCTCGCCTCTGTTTCCTCTTTTGTTTCGCAACAGCTGCTTTTTCTTCCGGCGTTTTCCTATGTCCTTTTGCCATAAATGTTTCTAGTGTAATTCCACTCTGAATGTCTTTTAGTATACAAGTTTCATACCCTGTTTCACGTTTCTCAACAATTCTATAAAACTCTTCATATTCTGTTTTGGGAGCGATTGCTTTAACTGCTACAAATAAGCTTTTGCAAATATCATTCATTTCAGCAACATCCGGCATTCGCTGATTTTCAAGATAGAACTTCAAGTACATCTTGTATGTTTTATCTGCTATTGTACTCTTCTGTTTTTGTTTTAGATTTTTATAGCTTCTGTTATTCCTCTACATCTATACTTCCTCATCTGCCTTCTTTCTCCCGTGCCATCAAAAGCATTTTTTCAAAAGACTGAGCGAATCTTTCATTGTGAACTTCCAGAAATTTTACAACTAAATCCAACCTATATCCATTCATCGACATTCCGAATCAAGTCAATGATTTCATCCAATGAACGCTCGCTTTCCACGTATGCATTATACAACGCTTGCTTTGCCCTCTCGATTTTCCGTTCCGGATGTCGTTCATCCAACAGTGTGTAAAGCTCCTCAGCAAGAACACTGTATTCCTTATCTTTTTCCTGAAGTCTTTCAATTTTTCTGTCCAGAGCTTCTATGTAATAATCCGACCTCCGTGTCCCATAGTCTTGACTGAGATGTTTTTCGAGCATTCCGGGAAGCTTGTGCTCTTTCAATACATTTTGGATCACAATATATGTTCCGATCCGGAGGACGCAGCTCCGATAAGCTTCAGGGCGTTCCTCCGGCATAGGAGAGTCGGGAAAGATGTCAGTCAGAAAACTTTTTATTTGGGTACATCATTTCCGGATGGTTTGGATCAAGTTTTCCGATGCTGACCCGCACAGGGATCGTGTATTTCTTTTCCGGGTAATACGTGCGACCGGTTTCGAACTGAATGTATGTGAGATTTCCTTTTTTCATCCGGGTAATTTTTCCCTGTGCTTTGGAATCGGCACCGTAAAACTGTAGTACATGTGGACCTCCTTTAGTATGATATTTACACTAAGGAGGCCCACATTCCCAAGAAAAAATTCAATCAGAAAGTGCGTAAAATCAAGGAATTTGGCAAGTTTTTCCTGCTTCGTTTTTGCTTTAATGCGAAGTACACGAAGAATTCACAATTGTATGAATGGCTTTTTTTAATCTCTATCCATTAGGCCTTGGAACACTCAAATTACCCCTATCAAATATTAACTAATAGTATTTTCTGAATATTGCGTTTTCCTGCAACTTCTTTTCGTAATCTACTGAATTCTCCAGCTTCATCCCAATCTCCAGATCAATATCTTCATGCTCGCCATTGCTCGCAAAAAAATACTTTTTCCCTGTCCGAAGGTTCTTTCGGATTGTTTCATACTGGAACCGGACTTCATAAAACGGGATAATGACCTGCATATTTAATATCTGCTTTGAATGCAGGTTCTTCACAAAATCCCTGTATTCCTGCGTTGCCGGAATTGTTCCTTCAATTGCCTCCTGAGCAAATTCTCAGCAGTCGGCAAATTCATGGATATGCACGTTTTCACTCCTTTCTCCACTGTCCTTCTTTGATCATTTTCCAAAAGCACAAAAAGGAACGTAAACACTCCTTTCTCGCTCCACATCATTTTCTTTGTTTTTTAGTTTTCATTTTGTTTCCCGCATTCCTGCTCGTTTATAATCAATCAAAGGTTGTTCTTGTCTTCCCTCCTTCCGCCAGCCTGAACATAAAAAAACACCAAAAAACAATTCTTTGCTTTTTGATGTCATTTCTGTCTTTTCAGGCTAATGCCTGAACCAATATTACAGAAGCCCGAACAGACTTCTTCGGTGCGTTTCGCACAATCTGCTTTCAAATCCCGGATCATTTCGAGATGAAATTTCTTATTCAGGATATTCCCCGAATGAAACTGTTTACGCATTTATCATGGCACTAGATTTTGTTTTCGTCAACATTTTCAAGTACAATATATTGATATTTTTGCACTAAATGGTATTCATAGTACTACAAAAGATATAGCAGCAATAGCTTAATATCCAGCATTGCTAACGGTTCCGGGGTGCATTCATATTTTTGAACAATTCTTTTAATTTTTGAAAGCTCTCTTCAGATAAATCATGTTCCATCTTACAAACCTCCTTTTGCGCCAGTTTATCATCAATTCCGGCTGAAACCAATAACTCATAAGAGAAGCAATGTTTTTCATAAATTTCTTTCGCACATTCACTTCCTTTTTGAGTCAGACTAAGAATACCCTTGTCATCTTTTTGAACCATTTTCTCATCAATCAAAATTTTTACCATATTCGTAATACTTGGTTTACTGTATCCGAGAAAATCTGCAAGATTGATTGAACGTACCTCTGATAACTTTTTTGTAATAGATATAAAGCTTCTAAGTAATCTTCTGCTGATTCATGTAATGCCATTAAGCACCTCCTATCTTTTGCCTGACTAATTTTTTTGATAAATTTCCTTTGAAAAACTATCTTACTGCGCCGGAACACAATATCTCTTATTTTGTTGCAACAGCAAAATGCAGTGAAAAACTATTATTATCCCTTATTTTTTTGTATGCAATTAATACATTAATTCATTTAAGTGTCTTTAATGTATTCTTTTATCACTTCAAATATCTCTTTGTTTATTACTATATCCTTTTCGTTTTCAATCCTTGTAGGATAATGACCTCTATTCTTTTCCAACAAAAATTCAGCCTGATTATTGATAATATCTTTCCGTAAACTATATAACGAATTATTTACTTCGACTTGATCATCTTTAGCCCCCTGTATAATTAACACAGGTTTTTGATATTTATTAACGCCATCTTTTCCACTAAGTAATGCATACTTACCAAATTGAATCTTTTCAAATACAGCTATCCAAAACTGTAATAAATATGCAAAACATTTCATGTTTTTTTGCATACACATTCTCACAAATTTATTTGGAACATCAAAGGCCGATATTATAATTGCCTTATTCAAATTTTCTTTCTGTATATTCAACAATGCCGCCACAGCATATGCACCTGTACTATGCCCAAATGCGATAATTTTATCTAGTCCTTGTTTTTTTAAATATAGTACAGCATTTTGGGCATCTATAATAAACTGTGCAAATCCCTTTATATTTTCTCCTTCACTTTCACCACATCCTGTCATATCATAAGAAAATACAAGGTATCCACAGTTTATCAGTTCACATATTTCTGGCATATAAGCATTATACGTAACTCCATACCCATTCACAAGCAAAACAACCTTATTATTAACTTTATTTTGATTAATTCCATAGAAATATCCTGTTAATTTATTTTTTCCCGAATAAAATTCTATTTTTTTTCTTCTGGGAATATCTGATTTTTTATCCGCTTCACAAATATCTATTCTCTTTCCAAACTGCATACGATACATTATGAACGTAAGCAAAAAACTCAAAGCAAGAATAATAAATGCCAATAAGATAATAATAATTATTATTTTCATGATAACCTCTTACTAATATTTAGGTATGCCGTTTCATTAGGAAAGCAAATTTTTCATTATTATAATTATAATTTTTTGCTTTCCTAAAATACCAACGACATATTAAATTAATCCAAACTTAACACCGCACTCTGCAAGCAGTCATAATCCATAAACAAACAATGTGCAGAATACTCCTTGCATCTCAAGAACACAAATTGCACAACAATGTTTATAAATGACTTTTTTTAATCTCAATACATTATGCCAGAAAACACACAAAACCTCAAATCACTCCTATCAAATATTAACCAATGGTATTTTCTGAATATTGCGTTTTCCTGCAACTTCTTTTCGTAATCTACTGAATTCTCCAACCTTCAGCCTGCTCACGAATACTAATAAAATCTCGATAGGTTCCTTTTTGTTTCAGTAATTCTTTATGAGTTCCTTTCTGCACTACCGTTCCTCCATCAATAACGAGAATCTGATCCGCATTTTCAATCGTTGCTAACCTATGGGCAATCGTTATGATTGTTTTACCATGTGTTAGAGCAGAAATAGCTTCCTGAATCAAATGCTCGTTCTCTGGATCAATACTGGCTGTTGCCTCATCCAAAATAACAATTGAAGCATCTTTTAACATGGCTCTTGCAATCGAAATCCGCTGCTTTTCACCGCCAGAGAGGGACGAACCACCCTCACCAATTACGGTATCATACCCATTTGGCAGGGCCATGATAAAATCATGGCAGCGCGCTTTTTTTGCGGCAGCAATGATCTGTTCCTCCGTAGCATCTGGGCTGCCGAATTTAATATTGTTGCGAATCGTATCCCGAAACAGATACACATTCTGGAACACCATACTGATGTTCTTTAACAGACTATCGCAGGTAAATTCACGAATATCTGTTCCACCCAAAGTAATTGTTCCGGCATTAACATCATAAAAGCGGGCGATCAGACTACATAGGGTAGATTTTCCGCTTCCAGAGGGGCCTACAATCGCTGTTGTGGTATTCTGAGGAATCCTGAAATTTACATCATGCAGCACAATCCTTTTATCATAACCAAAGGACACATCCTGAAAGGCGATGTCATAAGAAGTCGGCGTAATATCTTTTCCGTTCTGGTCAATATAATCTGCATTTTCCAGAGATTCCAGCTTGTTCATAGCTGAATCTATAAGCCCCAACATGTGCGCCGCATCGTTAACGTTTTCCACACTTCCAAAAACCACGAAAGAAAACAGGACAAACATCAGGAAATAGGCAAGGCTCATTTGCCCTTCAAGAGCCTGCCATGCACAGATGAATACAATTCCCATCGATGCCAGTTTCAAGGCAAACAGATGCAAACAATTAAATGGCGTATAGCCTTTTTCTACTCTGATATGAATATCTTTCAAATCTTTATTTGCGTTGCGGAAACTCTCAATAGAAGCGCCTTCCTGTCCGAAAGATTTGACAATGGGCAGGCCCCGAATATATTCAATCGCAGCGCCGGACATATCCTCCATCGCACGATGTGTTATAACGGCTGTCTTTTCGCCGTGCCTACTGATTCCATGCAAAGCTAATGCAGAAAGTACAACACCTACGGTCGAAATGACTGCCGCGACACGACTAAAGAAAATGAAACAAAGGAGAATCGCGATAAACTTTGCATAACCATTGATGATAATATCCACCATCTTCATTCCCTGTAATTCAAGCGTGGATAGTTCCGTAGTAACACCTGTTAGTATATCCCCGACACTGTTCTGCGAAAAATAGCCCAAAGGAACCCTTTTCAGCACATCACCCAAATGAATTCGCTGCTGGGAAGCCACTTCATAACCGATACTTTCCTGCAAAACTGCCCGCAGATAAGAGAGCAGAAAGTTAAGCGCAATCGAACCTATGATGAGCAAAAGCATCTGCCAGATCAAGGATGACTTTATCATACTGCCTGCCCAATATGCCGCTATTGCTTTATCCAGAGCATAAGCGGCACCCATTGTGGGGATCGCAGTGGATAAGCTGCTGAAAAAGGAAAAGACGGAACCAAGATAGAGGCGCCTCTTATATTTTCCAGACCATCGAATAATCCGTTTCATGGACTTAAACATTGGAAGCCACCTCCTTTTTTTCACTCACAGACCAGTTCTTTGCCCCGATATGTGCTTTCCACATCTCCGCATAAAGCGTACAGCGTTCCAATAATTCTTTCTGTTTTCCGCAATCTACTATCTGGCCTTTCTTCAAGACAATAATCTGATCTGCGTTCTGAATGGTAGAAAGACGATGGGCAATTACAAGCAGGGTCTTGCCTTTTGACAACGCCATAATAGACTTCTGGATTTTATCCTCGTTCTGTGGGTCAGTAAATGCTGTGGCCTCGTCCAGAATAACAATCGGAGCATTTTTAAGAATTGCTCTTGCAATCGCAATCCGCTGTTTTTCACCGCCAGACAACCGCTTTCCGGCATCGCCGGCAGGCGTATCATATCCTTTATCCAGACGAACAATAAATTCATCACAGCAGGCTGCTTTTGCTGCCGCATATACTTCTTCATCCGTAGCATTCGGATCTCCGAGACGAATATTTTCCTTTAAGGAACAGTTAAACAGAAAATTATCCTGCGTCACAAAACTGACCAACTCGGAAAGCTGACGTATGGACAGTTCTTTGATATTTTTCCCGCCTATGGTAATGCTGCCGCCTGTCACATCCCAAAATCTCGCAATCAGACGGGCAACAGTTGATTTACCGCCGCCAGACGGCCCTACAAGTGCTGTAAAACTACCCTCTGGCATTTTCAGGCATACATCACGCAACACTTCATTTTGTTCAGAACCGTCATATGAGAAAGTGACATGATCCAAAACAATATCATTATGAGGAATTGACACTGCTTTTCCCGAATCTGGCAGCACAGGCAGGTTCAAAAGCTCATTTGCTGCTTCCACCGCATATTCCATAGACTTTGCTTCGTTAATGAAAGTAGTTGCTTTCATTAATGGTCCAACAATGCTGAGAGAAAGGATAATCCCCATTGCAAGCTCCGCAGGGGAGATACTTCCATTTTGAACCAGCAAAAGACCGACAGGAAGAACCCCTAGGAGCGTTGTCGGCATAATTGCCATCATCAAGTTCATGGTTTTCCATGTACTCTTAAACCATGCCAGAGTAAAGTCCTTGAATGACTGGACAGCACCAACAAATTTTTCATAAGAGCTTGTGCTTTGGTTAAAAGCCTTTACAACCTCGATACCTTCCACATACTCGATAATGATACTGTTGACATGGTTATTTGCCTCCATATAAGCGGCATACTGGCTATTATAATTCCTCATCAGGAAAAACATAGGAATCATAGCCAGTATCGGAGCAATCAATACCGCCAATCCCATGCGCCAGTCGATGACCAGCATCCAGATAAAAATTGCAATAGGGAGCAGAAGGTTAGAGGTCAATTCTGGGATCATGTGCGCCAAAGGCGGCTCTAAATCCTCAACTTTATCCATGATTATGTTTTTCAGATAGCCGATTCGCCGCCCCATCACCTCACCAAGAGGAGCTTTCATCAGTCGATCCGCAATTTTCAGACGGATTCCTTCCAAAATAGTATAGGCTGAAATATGCGCCAGGATCGTAGAAGTTCCATAGCAGAAAACCCGTATCAAATAGCCTGCCGACCCAACCATGCACCAAATCAGAATACAATTTAATGTTACAGTTCGGTTGATAAATGCCAGCAGGATTTCATATACAGCCCAAAAAGGAATAAACCCTCCGGCAACACTCAAGATAGCACATAACACTGAGAGGGTCATTTTCCCTTTGCATGGCTCGGCAAAGGAAAACAGAATTTTAACCCAGTTATCTTTTTGTTGTTCCATTACAATCACCTTCCTTCTTTTTAGCCAGCAAAGAAAAAGGATGGGTAGTCCTTGCTAACCATCCTCATTGTAACAGTATTCGATTCTTCTTTCCTCTCCAAAACGGCATTTATGCACCATTTAGAAAAAAGATTTTCGGTACTCCATAGGCGTTTGTCCCATCACCTGACGAAAGGCCGTTGCAAATTTACTGGGACTTTCATATCCGACAGCTCCGGCAATTTCTGCAATCCCCTTTTTGGAATCCTGCCTGAGCATTGTAGCAGCGATATTCATTCGATAACGGCGAAGATAAGAATACATGGAATCTCCGTAAACCTCTTTGAAACAGTTTTTCATGCCCGTCAATGAAATCTGGAACCGTTCAGCCAATTCATCCATTGTATAATGCTCTTGCAAATCCGTTGTAATCAGGTCGTGGATTGCTTTTATTTTCTCTACCTGCCCTTTATAAAAATAAGGACGTTCCTCTTTGGACTCGGAAATTTGCAAAGCGTCCAGATACAAAAGTAGTTCCAGTGCCTTTACTTTATAGTAGTCTCCTTTGATTTGCTGCGGGACAAAGTAAAGTTCTGAAAAAATATGTTCAATTCCCGGCTCATTATGAATAACAAACGGTTTCTTGTCGTTACAATACTTCTTTTGAAGTTCATATAAATCAACCGAAAACCCGCCAAAAAAATCTCTGAGGGCTGGCACAGCAATTTCCAAATCAAACCCGAACGTCATCCCGTGGTAATGGCAAAGCGGAAAGCAAACTCGTCCCGAATGGAAACGCCTGTTATCAACTCGCATTTCATGCTCCTGTAAATAGCCATAAGCATGATTGCCAATTTCGTTTTCGATTCGTCCCTCCCGGCAATGGTCGATATAGAGAAGCGAACTGCCTGTACTACTCTGAAAATGAGAAACGCATTCTTTTAGGTGCATATCACTATACATCACAAAAGCGCCATCAAAAATTTTGTGAGCTGTCATTGTCCCTTCGCCGCTTTCGTCAAAAATTTGCAGGACAACACAATCCTCAGTTTCAATGACATTTTTTACATTTGATCCGCAATTTATTTTACCATCAAACAGTTTGATTTCCGCCGCCCCCTTCCAGTATAAAGAAGTTTAATAGCCGTTCTCGTCCTTCCATATCCCAGAGGGAATAGCTTTCTTCCAGCATTCCGTTTTCCAGATGAATCACATGATTGCAGCATCTAAGTATAAATTCCGGGTCGTGGGTCACAATCATAACTGTTTTTCCTGAATTAGCAAGCTCTTTGACCGAATCGGCTACCTGTCTCATATGAAAAAGATCAAGCCCGCTGGTAGGTTCATCAAATAAAATCAGCGGACGTTCAGAAGCAATCGCTGATGCAATAGCTACACGTTGTTTTTGTCCTCCTGACAGTCCCATCGGATGACAGTTCTTGTACGGGAGTAAATCCATTTCATTCAGAATGGCTTCTGCCCTTGCTATATTTTCAGGAGAATCGTCCGAATCCTTTTCCGGCATACTCAGTAAAACTTCTTCTAAAACACTCTCAGTAAAAAGCTGGTGGTTCACATCCTGCATAACCATATAGCATATTTTCAGACGCTTTTTACCTGCATAGGATATGCCGTCTTTTTCAAGAATTCCTTTACAGCGTTTTTCCAATCCACACAAGCAACGGGATAGTGTTGTTTTTCCCGCTCCATTATGCCCGATGACCGCCGTTACATTTCCAGCAGGAATCTCAACTTCTTCCAAACGAAGCGTTTCCGGCTGATTTTTGTACGCAAAACGGAAATGGTTAAGTTTCCACATTCCCCGTCCTTGATGCAGACCGACAGGATCAATGTCTGCAAAGTCACACAAACCCAGTGGCCTTAATCCCATTTTAGCCTTTTCTGATGCCGGAATCAACTGAAATTCCGACAAATTATAGTCCCCTTGTATTTCTCCATTGCTTAAATAGATAATCCTGTCAGCTAAATCATAAAGATAATAAAGCCGATGCTCCGCAATGATGATAGTTTTTCCCTGTGCTTTTAGTATTTTCAACAATTCCTGAAAGTCAGCTATGGAATAGGCATCAAGATTGGAAGATGGTTCGTCCAAAACAAAAATATCCGGTTCCACAGCAGCGGCAGAACCACAAGCGATTTTTTGCTTTTCTCCGCCCGACAGAGAAAAAACACTTCTATCCAACAGGTTTATAAGATTTAACTGCTTGGAAACGCGCTCCACCCGTTCCAGTATATCTTCCTCGGCTAGCCCATGATTTTCACATCCAAAAGCAATTTCACTGGTCGTGTCCACATTAAAAAACTGAGAACGTGGATTCTGAAAAACAGAACCCACTTTTTTTGATATATCAAATAACGACAGGCTACTCATATCTTTGCCATCGAGTATGACTCTACCTTCCAGCTTGCCATCGTAATAGTGCGGAATCAGGCCATTAAACAAACGAGTTAATGTAGTTTTGCCGCATCCTGATGTTCCGCAGAGCAACACGAAATCTCCATCATTAATAGACAGGTCTATATTTTTCAGCGTTCCATGTACTTCACGTTCTCCGTCGATACTTTCATTTGAAGGGTAGGAAAAAGAAACTTTTTTACATTCAATCATAATCCTACCTCCCTGCAATCATTGTTGCAATCGGAATAGCAAAAGCCACTGCACACAATAACAAGAAAAGAATATCCTGCACATGAAAACCGATTTCGCAGATATTTGTTCTCTTAACCGGTCCGCCCAATCCTCTCGTCAGGGCTGCAGCACTTAATTCTTCCCCAATCTTAACAGAACACATAATTACAGGAACAAGCCTATATTCCAACATTGCACCTGCTTTGCCTCCGCCGAAGCGAATCCCTCGCATTTTCATAGCATCGCCTATCGCATTATATTCCTCAACAACTGTTGGGAAAAAGCGGAATATAACAGACATTGGAATAATAATTTGCTCCGGCAAATGCAGCTTCTTCATGGCAGCAACAAATTCACTGACGGTGGTTGTTTTGACTGTAATGTATCCCATCATAATTCCCGGAACAAACCTCATTAAAAAGCCACAAACTGCAACAACAAAAAAACTTGGCAGTCCTGACAAGTACGGGAGTGACAGTATTTGCAGTAGATAGCTGCCACCGTACAAGGCAAAATAGATACATGACCCCTTCCATGCCCCTTCGGTCAGCATCAATATCAGAGGAACTGCCGACAAAACAGGAGCGAACTGTCTGGAATTTACACCAATGCCTCCACTTAAAACAAATACGGAAATTGTGATAAGCAAAGCGAGTTTCGTCCGGGGGTCTAACAGTATTCCTCTGCCGCTTTTCTGACTTGCTAATAACTCCTGACGCATTATGCAATACCTGCCCTTTTGAAGTGTTTCTTAAAAATCTTCTGTCCGATGATAGCGCCAATCACGCCGCAGACAAAACCGGCAATCAAAAGAAGCGGAAGTGTATATGCACTGATATACCCCATAATCGCATCGGCATATTCCTGACTATAGCCGGTAATCAAATCTTGGTAATAGCTGTCCCTTGTTACAACAATAGGAATATAATTACCAATAATCCACATCGAGAAAACCCCATGAGAAATGATCCCTTTCTTTGCGCTCTTATAATCGCCGGACTTCAAGATTAGATCAGCCAGAACACCAAAAACAAAACCGGTAATAATACTCCAATATCCCATACCTGTGAGCAGCATCAAAATACCACAGATCAAACCGGTCAGAGACACCATTCCAAACTTTTGGATTTTAGAATAGTACAGCATCATAACAATGCCGGCAATAAGCGGCGCAATCGCAATCAGCAGTGGCAAAAAAATAGGGATAAAACCCAACATAGCAACGGCCATAAATACCACGAAATAAATTGCAGTAAAGATTCCAACGTTAATAAGGTCTTTTCCTTGTAGTTTCTTCATTATAACATCCTCCTTCTTTTGGTTAGCCAGTTCTAACCTTCTTTAACGTAATATAACAGATATGATAATATTTTTCTACTCCAAAAAGGCATTTTAAATCCAAATAGATTTTTTTCTGATTCATTTGAATATTATTTTTGAAATAGAATTCTTTTGATTAAAGTTTAACTATATTCTGTTTTATTTCTCCCGGAAGACTCTCTATAAATTTTTGAATACCTTCTATTTCATCTAAATTATATGCCTTTCCTTTTGAAATTTCATCGTTTAGGCACCATTCTGCCACCAACGCACAAACATACCCCGATAGGGAATTCCAGTTACACGCATATTCAAAAGACATAAGTTTTTTTTCTACATCATTTCCATTTACAAGTTCTATACCAAACCAAAATATAGTCTTTTCATTTTCTGTACTTTTGTTCCTATACATTTTTTCCAATTGCTCTGTATATCCAAAAGTATCCATACTATTCGAATGATATATTTTGCTTCCAATTTCAAAAAAACTAGCCATGGAAGACAGATCAGAAAATGTGTTAAAAAAACAACCTTCCTTGACTCCTGTTTCCTTGCACACTCTTCGAAAATCTTTACTAATAATAGGATACAGATACATTGTTCCTACTTTCTCATCTATACATATACTTTCCCCTATCCTCATTTTGCATGGAATAATTTCGTCTTTATAAAAAAAACTCATGCTTTTAGATTTATTATTAATCATACTTGATATTACATCTTGTGTAGCTCCATGCGAAAAATAACTATTTCCATAAAAGTATTCTTTGATAGATACCTCAGCTCCTTTATGTATTTCTGCCACATACTTAAATAGAGCTTCTGATAATCCTGGATATGTACCTGATGATAGTATAATTCTAGTTTTTTTATCCCCTATCATACTTTTATTATCAACAATATATTTCTCGACATCTCCTTCTCCAAATGGATCAATATAATCATTCCCTTGCTTAATACACTCTCGAACTATCCTTGTCCCAACTATAGATGCGGGAGATGTACAATTAATGACTACATCGCATTGCGAACAGAACATTTCAACTTGTTTCGGAATAAATACATCCATCTGTATAATTTCTATATTCTCTGTTGAAAATTCTTCTTTCAAACACTGAAGTTTATATTGATTACGTGCCCCTATAAGTAAAGCATACCCTTTCCCTTGTAACGCAGATAACACAGATGATCCTACCAAACCTGTTGCTCCAAGAATTCCTATATTCTTCTTCATCCTCTTATATTCCTCTCTATAATTATTTGTGCTAGCAATGTGGCATTTTCCTCACTATGAATGCATGTAACATGATTTCCCGGAACATTTATCACTTCAAATTCCCCAAGACATATATCGTTCCACATTTCTAAATTTTGGTTTTTATCTGCAAAAAAATATTTTTGTTCTTCACATGCTGATAAATAACAAATATCCCCACTATAAAAAGGTAATTCTACATTTGCACCTTTAAATCCATGCTGATAAATTTCAAATGTTGCTTCTAGCAGTTCAGCACTCACGTTAATGCAAGTTTTTTTCTCAATGGCTTTTGCGTAGGCTTCAAATCTTTTTTCTTTTGTACTATTAACAAATTCCCAAAGACCACTATTGTTTTTCATTTTGCTATCTTTCTCTATAATGTTAAAGAAAGTATTTTGAGGGATATTACCATTATTTCTTTTCCTCACTTCTGTAATAAATTCCATTACCTTAAAGTCATCGACATCTTCCAGAACCTCCGAAAGCATTAATTGATAGTTAGGCAAAAAGATCACTTCATCTATAAATTCATCCTCTACCTTCCCGGAAACAGGATAACTATCTATAACAAACAGATTATTTACTTCGATTCCTTTCTCCAGCAATTTTACAGCTACATTTAATGCAAGAATACCTCCAAGACAATATCCAATAAGATTAATATTTTTATAGTGAAGTTGCTCTATTTTCCGAACATACTCGTCTGTAATTCTATCAACTAATTCATGATATTGTATTGAATAATACCATTCTACATCTTCTACATTTATAAATAGAAAATCTCCCAAATCCTCTTTTCGTAATTCCTTTTCTACAAAGCGATAACAATTAGTTGTTCCTAATGCCGTATGGAAAAAAATATATACTGTATCCTTCGCAGTTTTCTCTATAATTCTAAAATCATCAGTTCGTACATTCTCAGATGTTAGAATGTTCTGCTTGCTCTTTACAAAGGTTGTTATTGCTTCCCCCGTAGGATTATTCAATATTTGGCGTAGAATCTCATCAAAAGTGACGGATGTTTTAGTTTGCTCTATAATTTCTTTTACTCTGCCCGCAATCTGTGCCATTAATAAGGAATCTGCCCCTAATTCAAATAGATTATCATCTGGATATAATGCATCAACCTTTAAGACACTGATTAAAATCGAATAAATTTCTTTGTCTATTAAATTTTCTAATTCCCATCTTTTATGTTGAATCTTATCATCCCTTTTATCAATAAAGAGTTTCCGAATTGCCTGTCTATCGACTTTACCATTTGAAGTACATGGTATTTCATCAATAAATTGCAAAAAAAACGGTATCATATACTGAGGTAAGTATCGCTTCAATGCTTCCCGTACACTCTTTTCATCTTTTTTTTCATCTTCTTTTGGAACAATTACCGCAACCAACTTTGGTTCATTATTCCAATCTACTGTTGTTACACAACAGTTTTTCCCCGAGCAGCAATCCATAATTGCATTTTCTATTTCCCCGGTATCAATTCTATGCCCCGAAATTTTTATTTGGGAATCTTTGCGTCCTAAAAACTCAATCTCTCCGTTCCTTAAATATCTGCCGAAATCCCCGGTTTTATATATTCGTTTATTATTTAACCAAAAAAAGCTACTTTGTGTTTTAGAAACATCTCCCAAATACTCTTTTGCTAACCCTTTTCCTGTTATATATAGTTCTCCTTGTACCATATCTGGGCATGGTTTCATATTTGCATCCAGCACTTCAAAACCTTGGTTACTTAAAGGAACACCGTACGGTATGCTACTATTATATGATTCACCCATTTTGCACTCGTGATAAATAGACCATATGCTAGCTTCCGTAGCCCCTCCTAGTGAATATATTCGAACGTCTTTTAAGAATCTGCAAATTTTTTCTGGCAACTTTACTGGTATCCAATCACCTGACAACAATATTTTGTTAATTGACAATTTTTCTCCTTTATAGAATCGTTCAAGATAGTCTACAAACATTTCCATAAAGGCGGGCACAGAATTCCAAACTGTGATATTCCACTTCTCTACCAACATAAGCCAATAAGACGGATCTTTATATCTAACTTTTTCTGGTATTACTATTGTTCCACCTGTAGCTAACATTCCAAAAATATCATAAACAGAAAGATCAAAATGTAATTGTGAGAGCGCCAGAATACTGTCTTTATCTTTTACCTGAAATCTTTCATTTATATCTATAATCGTATTTACAACAGCTTGCTGCTCGATAACTACCCCTTTAGGTTCACCTGTGGATCCAGACGTAAAAATCACATATGCCACATCATCAAAGTTGTCATTAACAATCTCATCATAACTCTTTTTTAAAATGACACTGTCTTTGTCAATCCATTTATATTTTTCTCTATATTTATGAGTTTCTTCTTTTTCTCCAATTAAGCATTTGATTTTTGCTATCTCCAGTATTTTATCTGCACGAATTTCTGGTTGGTCATTGTCTATCGGAACAAATGCTGCTCCAATCAACAAAGTTCCCAAAACACTCGCAATCTGAAAAAAACTCTTATTCAATTTGATTCCAACATAGTCACCTGCTTTACAACTGCATTTCTGCAATTCATCTGCTATTCCATATGCAGTCCACAATAGTTCTTCATATGTATGTTCTCCACATTCATCCACGACTGCTGTTTTTTTCGGCATTTCTAAAGCACTCTTCAGAAATAGGTTCTGCAGAGTATCCATCTTTATCTCTTTAAAAGTACTATTTACATTCTTTCTTTGATCCATTTGCTTTTCAGGTAATTCTACATTTGCTTGTTGATTCCAAAATTCAACGGATTCCGAAATTTTTTTCAAATATGTTAAAAAGGTACAAAATATATCTTGAATAACTCCTTCTTCAAAAATACCGTTTCGGATATCCCAATTAATAAATAAACCTTCTTCATTATCCATAACTTGACAATCTAAGAAAGCCTGCGGCGTCTGACTGATTCCATTATTATTAACTTTCCCAACCATCCCATCGTTTTTTATCAATCCAATAGAACTTGTAAAAATAATAGGAAAGAAAAGCATCGGATTCTTTCTTCTCTTTCGCAAATCGCGAATCACTTCGATCCCAGAATATGAACTATGATCCAAATCTTCAAAAATTTGTTTATTTACATTTTTTACAAAATCAGCAAATATTATTTTCTCACTTAAATCAATTTCTAAAACATCTACACTAGTAAAGTCTCCAATAGTATTGTAAATACCCGTATATTTGTTATTTCTTATGAGTGTAGTTAGATTTAATGAAAATTTTTTGTTTACACTCCAGCGTTCAATACACAAAGCAAATATAGAAAGCACAGTCGCTGTAGGCGTCACACTATTTTGACTTGAAAAAAACTTTATTTTTTCCCAGTCTTCAGCCGATAATTTCCTTGCCATACGAATAAATTTATTACTTTTTTCAGCATTCGATCGCATCGGGAGAACTGGCGCTTCAGGAATTATATCCAGTCTATTTTTCCAATACTCTTTATCTCTACGATATCGACTACTGTTTTTCATTCCCATCTCATTAAGTACATAATTTCGAAATGAAATAGCACACTTTTCATCCCCGTTACCCTTATTGTAGTATATTGTCTCAAATTCTATTAATAATGTCCAAATACTTGCCCAGTCTGCAATCAAAAAATCAAACGATAAATGCAATGTAGTTTTTTCTTTGTCTTCGGTTACACCAATATCAAACATAGGCCACGTTTCAGTATTATAGTATTTATCAGACCATTTGCTGCGTATTTCTTCACATTTTGTAGATATATATATGGGATATTCTGCCACATCTCTTAATACTTCTTGAGTCCCATCTTCTAAAACAATAGCTCTCAACATATCATGCTTATCAATTAACTGATTCCAAATCTTTTGTACTTTTACAGAATCCAAGGCCGGATAATCCAGTTCTAAATATAGATGACTTGCCACATCCCCATACTCGAAAGAATTTTTTCGCCCTAACAAATAAGCCATTTGAATATCCGTCAGTGGAAATTTATCGAAACGCTCCCTTTCTTCTTCAAAATAACTTATAATTTCCTTTTTGTTATAAATCAAAATATTTTTTATATCATCATCTAATTTCCCATCCTTTTTTAAATAACGTATTTTCCCACCTTCAGTCCAAATACCAATTCCTTGTTCCCGCATATTTTGAATCAATTTACTTACTTCCACTATATTTATCCTCCAACTGGCAACTTAATACAAATACCTTTTGATTATACACGCACAGTTCAGAATCAATAGTTGGCAAACTTTTTTCGACAGCAAATCCAACTTTCTGAAACAGTTCGTGCCATTGATATAATTTTAAAAAAGTTTCATTTTTTTCGGCTCTTGCATCATCTGGCTCTTGCATCATAAAAGCTTGGGATATTAACATTTGAACAGATTCACCAATTGCTTCTACGATAATTACCTTTCCATCTTTTTTTAAAACTTTTTTGATGTTTTTTAAAGTAACTTCTATATTTTTTGCGTTATTCAGCACACCTACTGCAATTACTATATCTACGCTATCCTCCTTTATTTTATCGCTAACAAAATCATTATTAATATCTATTTTTAAATATTCAATAAACCGAATTCCTGAGAATAACTCTTTAGCACGATTTACAAAAAAATCTGAAATATCAGAAAAAAAATATTCTTCTACACTAAGAAATTTTATTTTTTCGATAATAGGCTTGGCTGTTGAAGCCGTTCCTCCTCCTAATTCCAACAGTCTACATCCTTCACGCAGTTCACATTCACTTTTAACATAATCCGAAATCATTTGATTATAATAACTTGAAATTGGTGTCTTTGAATACAAATCATCCGCTACATACATCTGACCTTCCGGAAACAATAGTAATGTAGGATTTAATTCCCCTTTCATGATATAGTTAAGTTTTAAAGCATTATTCTTAAAATATTCATATGTGGATATAGTTCCTAAATTTGCATTTTCCCAAACGTTTTTACCATCCACCCAAATTTTTTCAAGTTCTGAATAATGCATTTTTTTCTCAAAATAATATTCTTTTTCTTCATTTCTTATATAGCTATTAGAGTTAAGCACATGAAGCCAACGATGTATTATGGGAACAAAATCAGCTTTCACTCCTATTCGTTCTATCAGTTCATCACTCGTATATCCTTTATTTACTTCTTTGATATTCTGCTGCAAATAATAATACATTGTTTTTAGACACATATTATTAAATACTGCCATACCACCAAGCAAGGCACTGCTTTTTTCAAACAAAGAGGTACTTTCTCTCAAAAGTTTTTCTGACGGATAGTAACTATAAAAACTTCCCGAAACAATCTCAGGATATCCCAGTCCTTTCATTAAAAGTTGCCAAGCATGACTATTATTCAAAATCCTTTGTATATATTGAATAGTTGGTTCTGTCGGTTCCACTACAGTTTTTTCTATATCCTTTGCAATTGCACAAGGCCATTCATCCTTAAAAATCATTTTTTGTTTCTTCTCGCTACTATATAATATAAATGAATTCTGTTCATCCATATTTAAAGGTGAATGGAATTCTAATCGCCCTGGTATAATATTTTCATCCGGGAAATGAATTCTAGGATTCCAAATAACAGGACCATCAGGATCAAACAATGTCAATTGTCCACCTGCAAATCCAACACTAATCCGAAACAGCATATGTAAAAATCCATCTATATTTTCTTTTTCGATTTCATTATGTGCTCTGAAACTTATTGGAATATCTCCAATCTTTACAGTTTCCGTCTGAAAGGGCACATGACCGCATATACTTCCCACATTCTCCCATGGGCGAAGTGTCTGAAGCACTTCGCCCAAAATACTAATTACTGGATAGGAAACCTGAGTCGCTAAATCAACATTAATATATGCTATTTTTTCTGTCTTACTAACTATATGGACATTACGTATAAAATTTTGAACTGCAGGTAGGTTCAAATACAAGTTACCAACCCCAAAATACACTTTTTGATTTTGCGCAATCTTATAGCATTCCCCCAATTCTTTATAATGAACTGGCTGCTCCAACAGAACATTTATTCCTTTTCTCAATAATTGTTTTGCTATATTAGCGCCTTCGCCTCCTAGTGCCCCTGTTTTCACAGCAACACAAGCAACATCTACCCTTTCTTCTACTTCATCTAATGAAGTATATAGAGGAATATTATAATATCTTGCGCATTCATAACTCCTATCACTTCCTTTGGCTAATAAACCTACTATCTTTATTCCTTTCATTCGCTTTAGCGCTTCAAGATAAAATTGTCCAAACCGACTACCATAAACAATAATATTCTTCATATAGTTTTTACGCCCTCCTATTATATTTCGCCATCATCCTCCATATAATTGTTTGAGTCCATCTCCTGCTGAATTCGTGCTGCAAATTCTGAAATAGTTGGTGCTTCAAAAAGCCAACTAATTTTAGGCTCTATACCTAACTCTTCCTTTAAAGCGTTTACAAGTCTGATAGCTTTTAAAGAGTCTCCTCCGTTTTGGAAAAAATTTGAATCCTTATCCAAAATATCTTTTTCAAGTATAGTTTGCCACACTGAAGCAACACTTTTTTCAAAATTTGTCATATTTATATCTGCTTGTTTCTCATCTTTTTCATCAAAATCCGTTTGCTTTATAGAATTGAGTAATTTATTTCTATTTACTTTTCCATTGGCAGACAACGGAATTTTGACAACTTCATATATTCTCTTAGGAATCATATATTCTGGAACAATATTTTTTAGCCTCTCAATAATCTCTGCTTCACTTATAAAATTCACTTCTTCATGATTCCTTGCTATAAATATCGTTTCTCCAGTTCCACATTTCGCATTTTCGGCGGTTAATCTAAAACTCATAATGTTATCGAATCCAGCATTTTTCAACAACTCCTTCCACTTATCAACTGACAAAAGCGGCATACATGTACCCTTGCGAAGATCTTGTATCATTGAGAATCCTTTTTCTAATAACGCTACTGAATTTAGAATCAATCTATTAGGAATGGTATATTCCTTAAATAAAAGAATGCCACCAGATTTTAGCATTTCTTTGAAATTGGATAATGTCAATTCAATATCATAGCTTCTATGAAGTGTATTGTCTGCTACTATTATGTCCATTTTATGGCGAAGTTCTCCAATATAAAGATAAGGTTCCTTAAAATCATAAGTTATACTTTTCAGTCTGTTCACATCTCCAGCTATCTCTAATGCCTTATCTATATACTCGCTTGATTCATCCAAGTAATAGAATTCTCCACCATTTCCTAGCACATCCATATATCTTTTGGTATTACTTCTCATCCTACTCCCAATTTCCAAAACAGAAGAGTCAGTTCCCGTAATCTGTAAACTCATTTTATATAATGAAAACAACACATCTTTCATCGTTTTATCGAGTGGGCTAATTTCTTCCAAAACTACTGGTAATGCTTTAAATTCCCCCTTGCTTATTATTTCTACGTCAGCATATTTGTTGCGTAAAATGGTAATTGTTGCTGGTATATTCTCTTTCAATTCCTTATAAAGTTTTAATACCCTTTCCTTTTCTTGGCATTCTTGCATTTCCCTGTATAAATCATACTCGAATTCATCTCTTCGACAAATTATAACGCCTAAATTTGTCTTAACCATCATTCCTTCATCTATTAAAATATCTATCCATTTCTTTACAAGATTTTGGAATTCAAGATTAACGTTGAGAAGTTCTGCAAATTCTCTTGATGTATATTCGCAGTTTTCCTTTACACCCATTTCTATAAATGTTTGAAATATTATCATTGCGGATATTTTTTCTAAGGATTTTCCATAAGAATTTATAAATATCTCTTCCTCATTCTTTACAACTTCTTTTTTTAGTTCATTTATTCCATTTTCCCAAAATATATCCTCATCAATTTTGACATATTTCATTTTATCGAAACAAATAAAGGCTATTAAGTATTTTTTGTTTATTACCTCTACTATTGACTCTTTGATTTGGGGAATACTATTCAACGCATTTTCAAGTTCTCCTAATTCAATACGATGTCCACCTATTTTCACCTGATTATCCAATCTCCCAAGAAATTCAATATTACCATCATTCCAATACCGTCCCATATCTCCGGTACAATACAGCCGTTCTCCAGTTCTATCTAAGACAACAAATTTTTCCTTTGTTTTTTCTTTATCGTTTAAATATCCCTGTGCAATGCCATCTCCGGCAATATAAAGTGTTCCCGGTACCCAGTCAGGGCAATCTTCCATATTCTGATCCAGAACATAATACTTCTGGTTTGCAAGCGGTTTCCCATACGGAATACTCTTCCAATCTTCCGGCACAACCTCTGGAATCTCGAAATGATTAGACCAGATACTGCCTTCTGTTGCTCCTCCAAGAGCAACAATCTCAACATTCTGGAACATATTACGGATTCTCCCCAGAAGTGAAACAGGAACCCAGTCACCACTCATCATTACTAACCGCAGCGATTGTGAAGTTACCTGCCTTTGATATTCCTCATATTCTGCCAGCATTTCTACAAAAGCTGGCACGCTGTTCCATACGGTAATATTCTCATGATTCAACCAGTGAATCCAATGCGCTGGATCTTTTCCATATTCCGGATCCGGAAGAACCAATTTCCCACCTGCGCCTAAAATGCCAAAAACATCATAAACAGACAGGTCAAAATGAAGATTGGAGATTCCAAACGCCGTATCCTGTTCTGTAATCTGATAGCGTGCATTGATATCCAGTATCGTATTCACTGCATTATGGTGAGTAATCATTACTCCTTTCGGCATCCCGGTTGTTCCCGACGTATAGATTACATACGCAAGGTCTCCCGCCTTGTTCTCCTGTGCTTTGTATTCAGAATCGGTTTTTAATTCAGACACAGAAATACAATCCCACTCGTGCAGCCATTCGGTATCCTGATCATACGCCTGATTCTGCACAAGAATGATTCTTGTTCCACTATCACGGAGAATCTTTTCAACTCGTTCTCTCGGATTATGGATATCTATCGGAAGATATGCGGCTCCGGCAAACATGATTCCATAAACAGCAACTACCTGCTCCCACCCTTTTTCCATAAATACAGCTACCGTCTCTTCTTTTTTTATTCCCATGCTCTGCAACTGCCCGGAAATGTAAAACGCTTCTTCTTTTATCTCCCGATATGTCATCCGCCTGCTACACGTTACCAGCGCCTCCTTATCCGGAAATTTGTCTGCCGCCTCCAAGAATAATCCATCCAACGTTTTCTCTTCAAATTCAGCCGCCGTTTCATTCGCCTGACGCCGTTTTTCTGAAATTTCCGCTATTACCAGACTTGCCGTTTTTTCCTGCATGATCTCCGGATGAACTGCTAGCGTATGAAGCAGGCCGGTATATGCCCGGAACATCTCATCCAACATTCCTGGATAAAATAATTCGTCCACGGAATCCCAAAACAGGCATAAACATCCATCCATTTCAACCACCTGATGATCCAGCCACACCTGCGGCGTCTGTGAAATGTTATAGTTCAGTTTTCCAAGCCACTTTCCTTCATGCCACTGCTCCACGCCAAGACCACTGGTAAACACTACCGGCATAATAGCGCCCCGCATATTTCCAGTCTTTTTCTTTAATTCGCGCTCCAGTTCAACCGCGCCATAAGCTGTATGCTCCAGATCTTCTGTAAGCTGCTTCTGAATTGCCTTTGTCCTTTCCGCAAAATTATTCCCTGCATTCTTTATCTCCAGCAATGTCAGTGTTGTAAAATCTCCAACCAGATTGTTCACTTCCGGATGCAATTGTTTCCGGTCAAACTGCGTCAGATTAAGTGTAAAATCCTTATTACTGCTCCACAAGCGGAGAGTCTCCGCATAAGCACTCATCAAAAGAACAGAAGGCGTTACCTCCAGTCTTCCCGCCGCGTCTTTTACAGACTGCCATTCTTTCTGTGACAGTTTTGCGCTCCGGCGACAGAAACGCTGCTCTGTAATCTGGCTTTCGTTCTTTGCAAGCGGCAGATCCGGTGCGTCCGCAAAAGTCTCCACCCGGTCTTCCCAATATTTTTTATCTTTCTCATAAGCAGAGGTAGACTTTATCTGCTCCAGTCCCAGCACGTAATCCCGGAAAGACAAAGTAATCGACATTTCCGCTTTTCCATTTCGATATACTTCTGCCCACTCATCTAAGAGATGGAACATACTCCAGCCGTCAAAGATAATATTGTCAAAACTGATATGGATTCTATGCTTCTGGTCCTCTATTTTAGTGATTCGCACATCAAACAGAGGCCATTCATCTGTCTGAATTACCTGATGAGACATCTCTGCCCGTTTTTCATCCAATGCCTTTTCTTTTTCTGTCACTTCCAATTGTCGGATATCCGTCACGTCAATATGATACTGGGGAGTATTCTCCAGTATGCGCTGCATACCATCCGGCTGGATAATAACACGCATCATCCCATGCCTCTGTATCAACAGATTCCATGCCGTCTCTGCGCACTCAGTATCAAGGCCGTCTGCATCCAGTTCAAAATAACAGTGTGTTGCAACATTTCCCAATTCATACAATCCGCTTCTGCCAAGCCAGTAAGCATACTGCACATCGGTTAATGGGAACGAATGATATGCTTCCTCCAGATTCGGTTTGATCTGCAGTGTATCTTCTTCTTTCCGTTCGGACTGTTCAATAGCTTTTGCCAGAGATTTTACGGTCAGATTTTCAAAAATCGTACTGATCGTTATTTTGCAGCCGAAGGTTTTCTGTACTTCCGAGATCAACCTTGTGGCAATCAGCGAGTCTCCCCCAAGGCTAAAATAATTATCTTCAATTCCGATATTTTCATATCCAAATAATTGTTTCCAGATATCTAAAAGCTTTTCTTCTGTTTCTGTCGTTGCCTTTGAAAATCGGATAACCGCAGTTTCTTCTTTAAAATCTTCCCGCAATTGCTTCCTGTTAATCTTCCCATTGGACAATGTTGGGAGCTGCTCCATGAAATGATAGTTCTGTGGAACCATATACTCCGGCAGTTTTTCTGACAGATATTCCCTTAGTGCTCCATTATGATAGGACAGGACAGACGCCTGCTGTCTGCTGCAGCATATACATCTTCCATATCTCTCTGTCACAGCACAGTCTTCGCCCAATCCTGCCTCTGATAAACATTCTCTCCACAGCAGGCAATCCGGGGTAACCAGCCCTGCTTCTTTTCTCTTGTCCCGAATATCCGCAAAACCATTTTCCAAAAAAGCCGCTGTAAGTTCCTGAAGGTATGTCCTTACCACAAGGTCAGTCATCAGCAATATTCCGTTTGGCTTCAGTAATTCCGCTACTTTCTTTACCGCATCCGCAGCATCAATATTTCTATGTAAAGCATTTACCGATATCACAACGTCATAACTATGCAAGGACATCTGCTGCTTATCCATGCCTTCTTCCAGATTCAGCATCTCAAACTCGACTCTCTCATATCCCGCAAGTTCTTTCTCTGCTTCCTGCAGAAAATATTTTGAAGAATCCGCATATGTATAAGCCGCGCTTACATCTTCCAGTGCATTCAAAAACTGTCTTGTAATTGCAGTGTCCCTTGTACCAATTTCTATAATCTGGAGTGGCTCTTTTCTGCGTTCTTCTGCCAGAAGCCTTAATCCCTGCACCAGTCTTTCCACTGTTTCCTCGCAGCCCGGAATCCTCCGAAGCAGCATATTCGGAGCCAAAGCCGGCTCTTTCTGGTAGAATACGTCCAGCGGAACTTCATTCCCAGTAACCATATGCTTCAGATACGGCTTCAGTTTATTAAAATACGTTTCCGTATCTCCAGCTTTTTCCGGTACAGCCACTTCCTTCCCGGTACGCGATAGTCTGCCGTCCTCTTCTCTCAGGATTCCTTCCTTCTTTAAAACTTCCAACCATCTTGCCACAGTATTCTTCTGTGTTTCCGTAATGCTCCCTTTTTCAAAAATTTCCTTCTGCGAAAGAACTTCCTTCTCTGATACAAAAATGCCTAACTCTATGAGTGTCTCCAGCATAAGCTGTACACATCTCTGGTCTGCATAAGCAAGGAAATTTTTGTATGCTGTCTTCCGTTCCTGCTGCATCTGCCAATTGCTGACATCATCCTTCAGTTCTTTCCAGCCCCCACCAAAGATATCTGTGCCGTACAAATACGTTGTAACTTTAGAATCTTCCTGTATCGGCGCTCCGATATAAGCAGCCAGCGTTTTATTGCCATGACCATCACTAACTGTATCAACAACTGCATGAGCCACACCCGGAAACTCCTGAATCGCATGTTCAATTTCTCCCAATTCAATCCTGTGTCCGCGAATCTTTACCTGATGGTCTTTTCTTCCCAAAAATTCAATTGTC
>ERZ837590.631-NODE-631-length-26466-cov-22.737534_pt1 | contig 26466 bp, 20 predicted proteins | sample MGYA00519573_ERZ837590 | MGnify/ENA primary metagenome ERZ837590 (study PRJEB31850, sample SAMEA3708820) | human gut metagenome | biome: human gut; feature: human-associated habitat; material: faeces | place: China | collected 2014 ... | reverse complement strand
AAATCGCTGGTGGTTTTCTGGTTCTCTTTTGACATCAAAAGAGAACAATCAGCCTGAATGAAAGAGCGCTCTGCCCCGCGCACCAGCGCGAGAACCATTTCTGGTTCTCTTTTGGCGCGCAAAAGAGAACTTTAGCTTCTCTTTGCCGCCAGCGCAATACTCAGCTGTGCCACATCCGACGGCGACACGCCGGGAATGCGTCCCGCCTGCCCCAAGTTTTTCGGGCGGATGCGGGCCAGCTTCTCGCGGGCTTCCAGCGTCAGGCCGGTGAGCTCTGTGTAAGAGAAATCCTCCGGGATGAGGGTCTTCTCGTGGCGGGCCACCTCATGTATCATCCGGTCCTGCCGGGCAATGTAACCCGCGTACTTGATCTCAGTTTCCAGACGCTCGGCCAGCATGGGCGTGATGCCCTCACCCCAGCCGATCATGCCCGCGATGAGCGGATAGTCGATTTCCGGCCGGCGCAGCAGCTCTTCGGCAATGCCGCCCTCCGCCGCCGGGGCGAGGCCCGCTGCTTCCATCGCGGCGCGCAGGTCCGCCGTGCGCAGATGGGCGTCATGCAGACGGCGGCGCTCTGCGTCCAGCACAGCCTGCGTCTGCTGGTACTTTGTCCAGCGGTCATCCTGCACGAGGCCGTATTCCCTGCCGATGGGCGTCAACCGGGTGTCGGCGTTGTCCTGACGGAGGGTCAGCCGGTACTCGCTGCGGCTGGTCATCATCCGGTAGGGGTCCATGACGCCCTTGGTCACAAGGTCATCCACCAGTGTGCCGAGATAGCTCGACTGCCTGGGCAGGATGAGCTGGCTTTCGCCCAATGCGTTCCGGGCAGCGTTCAGACCGGCCAGCAGGCCCTGCGCGGCGGCTTCCTCGTAGCCCGAGGTGCCGTTGAACTGTCCCGCGCCGTAGAGGCCCCGCACCACCTTGCTTTCCAGCGTGGCTTCGAGGCTGGTGGGGTCTACGCAGTCGTACTCGATGGCGTAGGCCGGGCGCATGATTTCAATATTCTCGAAGCCCTTGATGCTCCGGTAGAATGCATTCTGCACATCTTCCGGCAGACTGCTGGACGCACCCTGCAGATACATTTCCTCGGTGTTCTCGCCGCAGGGCTCCACGAAGATGGGATGCCGGTCCTTCCCTGCAAACCGCACTACCTTGTCCTCGATCGACGGGCAGTAGCGCGGGCCAACGCCCTCAATCATACCACCATAGAGCGGGCTGCGCTGGATATTGTCCAGAATGATTTTGTGCGTCTCAGGGTTGGTGTAGGCGATCCAGCACTCCACCTTGTTGTGCATAGGGGCATCGGTCATGAAGCTGAAAGGCTGAAGCTCATTGTCCGGGTCGCCGGGCTGGCATTCCAGTTTGGCGAAGTCGATGCTCCGCCGATGCACCCGGGCAGGCGTACCGGTCTTGAAGCGGCGCAGCGGCAGACCGGCGGCCTTCAGGCTCTCGGTGAGGGCGTTGGCCGCGTGCATCCCGTCGGGGCCGGAGGCGTACCATGCATCGCCCACGAAAATTTTTCCGCCGAGGTTGGTGCCGGTGGCGATGACCACGCACTTTGCGCCATACTCCCCGTTCAACTGGGTAACGACGCCCTTCACATGGCCGTCCTCCACCTCGATGGAAATGATTTCCGCCTGATGGATGGCCAGCCCCGGCGTCAGCTCAAGGGCGTGCTTCATATATTCATGATAGCGCTTGCGGTCGGTCTGGACGCGCAGAGCGTGGACAGCGGGGCCTTTGCCCTTGTTGAGCATCCGGCTCTGTAAATAGGTAGCATCTGCCGCAAGGCCCATCACGCCGCCAAGAGCGTCCAATTCGCGTACCAACGTGCCTTTTGCCGTGCCACCGATGCTGGGGTTGCAGGGCATATTGCCGATGGCGTCCAAGCTCATCGTGAACACCGCCGTCTTTGCGCCCAGCATCGCGGCAGCATGGGCCGCCTCAATGCCCGCATGTCCGGCACCGATGACGATAACGTCGTAGTCTCCTAAATGGTTCATTGTTGTCTATTTTTCCTCTGAGTTTTTATGTGCATATCGCTCCTGTGCGCGGGGCAGAGCGCTTTTTCATTAAGGCTGATTGTTCTCTTTTGATGTCAAAAGAGAACCAGAAAACCACCAGCGATTTCGACGCGCTGGACCCACGAGAAAGGGGCTGCTCGCCCCTTTCAGACCCCGAAGAGGAAGTCGAAGTGGAAAAATGCTAGCCGCTTCGCTTAACGCATTTTTCTCACTTCTCCGATTTACGGCTTCGCCGAGGGTGTTACGTTTCTGCTGGACGTTATGTCCAGCAAGGGCGTAAAGTCTGCTGCGGAGCAGCAAATCGGCGGAGGCTCAAAATGCGGTTAAGAGATCTTCACGCCGAATGGCGTGAATCTCCAGCATTTTGAGTTGGAGCCCACCTCTCCGGGGTTACTAGGGGCGAGCAGCCCCTAGTTCGTGCCTCCCGCGCCTCGAAAGTAGCGGGCACTTTTCTGGTTCTCTTTTGGTGCGCAAAAGAGAACTAAGCCCTGCGTAAAATTAATTTTTATTTCCCCACGCAGAATCTCTCAAACACCTCATTGATGACCGCCTCCGAGGCGTTCTCCCCTGTCAGCTCGCAAAGTGCATCCAGCGCGTCGTCCACGCAGACCGACACAGCGTCCAGCCCGAGCCCCTGCGCGGCGTCCAGCGCTCCTGCCACGGCATCCCGGGCGCGGGTGGCGGCAGAAAGCTGCCGCTGTCCCGAGAGGCTGGCAGCGTGGGGGTCGATTTGGTTGGTCCCCAGCAGGCGGGCTACCGCCGCCGCGATGACCTTCCGCGCCCCCTCTTCCTGACAGCAGACCGGCAGCACCATCGCAAAATAGGGCGCGATGAGCTCTGCGTCGAACCGAGTGGGCTTGTCCTCTTTATTGACCAGCGCGATGGCCGGACGACCCGCGCAGCGCTGAGCCAGCTCCATGTCCTCCCGGGTCGGGCGCTCCGAGCCGTCGAAGACGGCGAGGATAAGCCCCGCCTCGTCCAGCTTCTTCCAGCTGCGGCGGATGCCTTCGGCTTCGATCTCGTCTTCCGTCTGACGCAGACCGGCAGTGTCAAAGAGATTCAGCCGGACGTCTCCCAGCTGGACAGCCTGCTCCACCACGTCACGGGTGGTTCCGGCCACCGGCGTGACAATGGCCCGGTCGAACCCGGCCAGCAGGTTGAGCAGGGTGGATTTGCCCGCATTGGGCTTGCCCACGATGGCACAGTCCACGCCCTCGCGGAGGACAGCGCCCGCATCGTAGCTCTGGATGAGAGCGTCCAGCTCCTGCTCTACCCCGCCTAAAACGTTGCAGAGATGGCTTTGGCTCAGTTCCGGGACATCTTCCTCAGGGAAATCCACCCAGGCGGCCAGATGGGCCTGCAAGGCCGTCAGAGCATCTTTCTGGGCCGCTATCTTCCGGGCCAGCGCACCGTTCAGGGAGGCATTTGCCAGCGCGGCCCCCTGTCGGCCATCGGCGGAGATGATGTCCATGACGGCTTCGGCCTGGGTCAGGCTAAGCTTGCCGTTCAGGAAAGCGCGGCGGGTGTACTCGCCGGGAGCGGCAGGCGATGCGCCCGCCGCAATGCAGGCTTCCACCAGCCGCCGGGCGACAGCACTGCCGCCGTGGCAGGAAAGCTCCACCACATCCTCGCCGGTGTAGCTGTGGGGCGCACGGAAAAACAGCGCCACGCCCTCATCGAAAGCCTCTTCCCCTTCCACGAACGCACCGAACATAGCCGTATAGCCTTTGGCGTCCGCGACTTTTTTGGCCGGGTTGGCCGGACGGAACACCTTCGCTGCCACTTCATAGCTTTCCGGGCCGGACAGCCGCACGATGGCGATGCCGCCCGCACCCGGAGCGGTAGCAATGGCCGCAATGGTCGAATGCTGCATCTTCTCCCCTCCTTATGCGCAGATGAATACAGTATATTCTACCACGAACCGCCAAAAAAAGAAATATGCTGCGCAAAAAAGGGTGTGCAGCCCCTAAGAGACTGCACACCCCGTTGCGTGTGAAAGAAAAATCAGAATGCGGCAATATCGGCCGTAGTGATGGCCTTGCCGGGCAGGGTGCGGCTGTCGGCGTTCTCCGACAGGGCCAGCTTGCCCTCGCGCAGCAGCTTGACGGCCTTCTCGTGGTCAGCAGCGTTCCAGTTGTTGCCCACGAGCTTCCAGTTGTTGTCCACGTGCGGCTCGATGGTGCCGCCCTTGACGGTGCGGATGTACTCGCCCAGCAGTTCGCGGATGCCGCCCACATCGCCGCGCACGTCGATCTCCAGCAGCTTGGGCAGCTCGTCGCCCTCCTTGAAGATGTCAGCATAAGCCAGCAGCTGGGTGGTGGCACGGTAGTTGTTGACAGCCACCACGAAGCTGTCATCGTCCTGCACCGGACGGCCATCCATCCAGGTCAGGTTCTGGATGCGGTTGCCGGGCTGCTTGGAGATGTCGAGGTCATACTTGACGCCTGCAAAGGCATCGTACAGGTAATAGCGGACGGAAGAGTCGAATGCGATGGTCACATCGCCCGGCTCCCAGGTCTTGAAGAAGGCAGCAGACCACTCCATGAACTGACGCAGCTGCCAGCCGTTCATCTGCAGCTTGTACAGGGTGTTCTGGTAGGTGTAGATGCTTGCCATGTCGCACTTGCGGATGGTGCCCTCGCGCATCTGGGAGGTCATGGAAGTCAGAGCCGTTGCGGACACCTGAGCGTCGGTGTAGTACATCTGCACCTCGTTGATGAAGTCCAGCAGAGCAGTATCCTGCACCATGGCCTGCGGCAGGCAGTCGATCTCGTTTTCGGGGGCCAGATCACCGCCGACCAGCTGGCCGATGGGGGTCACGGCGTCGTCCTTAGCGCGCTGGTCGTACTCTGCCAGCAGAGCAGTCAGCTCGGGGTCGGGAGCGTAGTCCTTGATGGTCAGGTTCTCAGAGGTACGGTCCTTCACCTTCCACTTGCCGTTCAGGCCGCGCTCCAGATAGACGTGGATGTCGGAGACGGTGGCACCGGCATTCTTGTTCTCGACCACCAGCACGCCGTTGATCATCTTGTTGGGGATGCTCTTGTGGCCGTGAGCGGCGACGATAACATCGAACTCGGGGCAGGCATTTGCCAGGTCGGTGACGCCGGAGCCATAGACGCCGTACTCATTATCAACATCCATATGCATAACGCCGATGATGACATCCACATCGTTCTTGATCTTATCAATGATCTTGCGGCTCTCGTCCACCGGGTTGGTGACAGTCCAGCCCTCGAGGTTCTTGGCGTCCCAGCGGGTGATGTTGGGAGTGACCATACCGATGACGCCAATCTTGACGCCGCCCTTGTTGATGATGGTGTAGCCGTCAGCCAGAGGCTTGCCTTCGGGGCTGTAGACGTTGCCGGTCAGCACCTTGGCCTTCTGCTGGGAGAGCACCTTTTCCAGCGTGGCCATGCCATAGTTGTACTCATGGTTGCCGGTGACGTAGACATCGTAGCCGATGGCGTTCTGAGCAGCGATCATGGGGTGGACATCGTCGTTCAGGAACAGCTCAGCGGAGTTTGCCTGAATGGTGTCGCCTGCATCCACGACCAGCGTGGTCTTGGTGCGGTTCTCCTTGATGGCAGTTGCCTGCTGGGCCACGCTGCCGGAGGCGTCGGCCTTGTTGGCGGCGTAATCCCAGGGGTCAAACTTACCGTGGGTATCGCTGGTGGCAAGGATCTGCAGGTCCATGCTCCACAGGTCTTTGATGCCGGCAGCGGAAGCAGCCGGGACCAGACCGCTCATTGCGGCGGCGGTAGCCGATGCACCGGCCACGCGCAGGAAATTACGGCGGGAAATCTTATTCTGTTCCATAATAATTCCTCTCCTTTTTGCTTGGTATACACTCCGAAGCATTTGTAGCTCTAGTATAAGGCTTGCCGATATTGTTTTACAATGTGCAAATAGGAGAAAAATTTCTTCCGGAATTGGGCATATTCTCCAATTTTTCGATAAGAGCGACTTTTCTTTCGAAACCATTCTTTCAGATTTGCTTTTCATCGTAAACCATCTTCATGCAAAAGACGTGTAAATTTATAGTGTTCCTCGTACAAAAAAAGACCCTCCCCTGCACGGCTTCCGCCATGCGGGAGAGGGTCTTATCCTTCAGCTTTTACAGCTCGATCTTGCCGAAGCTCAGATCCGCGAAGTCATCCACACGCTCGGTGCGCTTGGGTGCCACAGGGGCAGCATTCTCGGCATCGCGCGGGGTGTAGGTGCGCTCAGGCACATTGGAGCGGTAGCCGCCCCGGCCGCCGCCATTGCGCGGGCCGCGGCCATTCCGGTCACCACGGCGCTCACCGCCGCGATGATAGCCGCCATTGCGGCCATTTCCGTTGCGGTCACGGCCGCCGCGGGGTCCGCGGGGACGTGCATTTGCGCTCTCAGCCACAGCGTTGGGGTCGGTGGAGTAGATGACCACACGGCGGTCACGGCCCTCGCCCTTGCTCTCGCTGCGGACGCCCTCCATCTTGCCGATGGCAGAGTGGATGATGCGGCGCTCGTAGGGGTTCATGGGCTCCATGGCAAAGCTGCGGCCGGTGCGGCGCACCTTGGCACCGATGCGCTGTGCCAGTGCGGTCAGGTCGCTCTCGCGCTTGTCGCGGTAGCCGGCCACGTCGAGACCCAGCTTGATGTAGTCGCCCTCGAGGCGGTTTGCCACGAGGCTTGCCAGATAGGACAGGCTCTCCATCGTCTCGCCGCGGCGGCCGATGAGGGCGCCCATCTTCTCGCCGTCCAGACGGATGATGGTAGCCTCACCCTTCTGCACAGCGCTGAACTTGACGTCCTGTACGCCCATCTTCTCGATGACTTCCTGCAGGTAGTCCACAGCGGCCTTGACCTTGGCGTTCTCCTCGATGTTGATGGGGACTTCCACCTCTTCGCCCTCGGCGGCGGGAGCAGCCTGCTCTTCGGCAGGGGCAGCTTCCTCAGCGGGTGCGGCAGGCTCTTCCACAGCAGCGGGAGCTTCAGGGGCAGTCTCTTCGACGACAGGCTCAGCCACAGGAGCAGCCTTCTCCTCCACAACGGGAGCGGGCTCCTCAACGGGGGCAGCAGGAGCTGCCACAGGCTCGTCCGGCAGCTCGACGCTGACGCGGACCTTGGCGGGGGTGAGCTTCAGGCCCAGAAAACCGGTCTTCTGGGGCATTTCCAGCACTTCGTAGCTGACGTTGATGTCGTCCTTTTCCACGCCCAGCAGAGCGCAGGCGTTGGTGCGTGCTTCATCGACCGTTTTGCCGGTCGCTTCCTGCGTACGGATCATAACCGTCAATCCTCCTTTTTGTTCTGCAGCTCGCTCAGCGGGACAGTGCGCTCGTCCTTGTAGCGCTCAGCATCCTGCTGGCGGGCATACTCGAGGCGGCGCTTGTTCATCTCGCTGGCGGAGATGTTCTTTTCCACGACCTCACCGGTCTTCTCGTCCTGGACCTTGATGGTGGTGCTCTTCACGCCGCGCTTCTCTTCCTTCTTGCGGGAAGCGATCTCGGCCTTGACCTGCTCCTTCATCTTCTCGGGGTCATAGATCTTGCGCATGACCTGGGTCTGGACGGTCATCACGATGTTGGAAATGACGTAGTACAGAGAGAATGCGCAGGGAACGGTAAAGCAGAAGAAGACGTACATCAGAGGCATCATATACATGGTCAGCTTCATGCTGCCCTGCATCTCCTGGCCGGAGGCCTTCATGCTGATGTGGGTGGAGATGAACATGGTGACGACAGCCAGGATGGGGAAGATCAGCAGGGGCAGGTTGTCTGCTGCCAGGCTGTACTGCGGCACACGGGTCAGGTCGATGCCGAAGAAGTCCATGTGCTGGCCGAACTCGGTGATGGTGTTCAGCTGGTCTGCGGTGAACACAGAGGTGACGGTGGACTCACCGGCCAGCACCTGTGCGATGATATTGGTGTCGCGGGTCACCTGAGTGAAGCTGATGCCCAGAGCGGTCATGGCATCGCCTGCGGCGGTGATGGCCTCGGCGCCGATGTGGAAGATGCGCTGCAGCGGGCGGTACACGACCTCGATGACGCCGAACATGACGAGGAAGTTGACTAGCATGGGCATACAGCCGGCGGTGGGCTTATAGCCGTACTCCTGCTGGAGCTTGAGCAGCTCTTCCTGCTGTTTTTCGGGCTTGTCCTTGTACTTTTTCTGGATGTCGGCGATCATCGGCTGGAAAGCGGACATCTTGGCCATGCTCTTCTGCTGGTTGAGCTGCAGAGGGATGCTGAGCAGGCGGATGACGATGGTGAAGATGATGATGTCCCAGCCGTAGTTCGGGATGAGGTTGTAAATCCACTCCATCACATAGCCGAGAGGTACACCGAGGATGTACAAAATATTCATGTCTCTGTCCATTCTGCCCCGCCTGTGGTGCGGGACGGTTATTTTTATCGTAGGACACGCCGCCCACAGTTCAGCACGTCACAAGAAGCAATTATAATAGCTTTTCCTCTCAGCCTCCCCTCGCCAGGGGAGGTGGCACGCCGCAGGCGTGACGGAGAGGTCTTCCCCGCTTCAGCGCTCTTCCAAAGAGCATCGGCGAAGAGGTTTTCCACTTATTTTTCGTGTCTGGTGGAAAACAGAGCCGAGGCCGAGAGATGCCGGGCCGGATTTTTCCAGCGGCCCTTTTCCGGCACAGGGTCGTAGCCCCAGCGGCCCAGCGGATTGCACCGGGCGATGCGCCATGCCGTCAGCAGCAGCCCTTTGACGCAGCCGTGGGTGCGGATGGCCTCGATGCCGTACTGGCTGCAGGAGGGCGAAAAGCGGCAGTTCCGGCCCAGCCCCGGGCTGATGAACTTCTGGTAGAGCCGGATGAGCCCGCAGAGGGCTTTCTGAAAGATGCTCACGCCTCGGGCTTCCGGACCGGCGGCAGGGTGGCTGGGGGCTTTGCGCCCGGCTGTTTTGCCTTATCCGGCAGGCCGGCCTGGGCAAAGAGCTTCGCCACGATGGCGCTGAGCTGCCAGCTCTTGAGCCGGGGGGTCATGCCCCGGGCCACGAAAACGAGGTCGTAGCCGCCGATGTTGTAGTCGAGATGCTCGTCGATGGCGGCCTTCATGACGCGGCGGGCGCGGTTGCGCTGCACGGCGTGGCCGATCTTTTTGGTGGCCGTCAGGCCCACCCGGGTGCGCTTGCTCCGTGTTTTGAGCACGTAGAGCACCAGCGCCTGGTTGACATAGGACTTGCCGCGGGCATACACGCGGCCAAACTCGCCGTTGCGGCGGATGGGACGATAGCGCATCCTGTGCGCCTCCCTTCAGGTGATGTGGGAGCACCGCCCGGAAAAAAGCAATGCTCAGTGTTCAGTATAGCAAAAAAACGCCGACATGAAAAGCTCATCCGGGCGTTTTCTCTGCCAAATCTTTGACAGTTTTTTTAGGCAATGCGACTATTCACCGCAGCTTTCCGACCTTTTTTCCCGAATGCCGGGTAAAAAAATAAGACCGCCAATCCAATATCAGCGGCCTTTTTGCGCATATTCCATTCTGCGCCGGACCTGATGCATACTGCTCAGGATCAGACGGTCAGGCTCTTGCGGCCCTTAGCACGGCGTGCGTTGATGACCTTGCGGCCGTTCTTGGTGCTCATGCGGGTCAGGAAGCCATGAACTTCCTTGCGCTGACGCTTCTTGGGCTGAAAAGTTCTCTTCATGGTGTATTTCCTCCGTAAAAACTCGTCCCCGGTATGGGGTCTATTCTGGTCCCAAAATGGGGACAGGCTTGCAATTCAACAGTATATCGCACACTATGGCCTTCTGTCAAGCATTTTTTTCGCTTTCCTTCAAACTTTTTTGAAAAACCTCTGTGGAGAAACTTTCAACTTTTTCACCCATTTCCCGTGGAAAACTTTTTATCCACAATATCTTGTGGCTTTTCTCCGCCTTGGACACAAGGCCATTTCCCAGACGCAGGTATGTCTTTTTTATGTATTATAAATTACCTTATATAATATAGACGCAGGGGGATTTTTGTGGTATACTAACCTGGTATCAGCAGCATTGTTGAAAACTTCAATGGAGTGGATGTACTATGGATTCTTTCAAGGACGTTTTAGAGGCTGCCCAGAGCTACTGCAAGGCGCAGATGGCGGAGCCGACGTATAATCTCTATATCGACGGGTTGGAGCCTATCAGCTTTGAGGACTCCAGCCATATCACCCTCTCGGTGCGCAACGACTTCATCTGCAAGATCGTAACGGACCGTTATCTCGGCCTGCTCAAAGAGGCCTTCAAGACAGTGCTGGGCTTTGACGTGGACATCACCCTCGTCGTCCCCAGCACGCCGCCCCACGAAGTGGTGCTGGCCCAGCAGTACGAGGCGAACCCCGCCTCCCCGCAGGGCAACTATGAATTCACCTTCGAGAACTTCATCAAAGGCCCATCCAACCAGTTTGCGTTTGCTGCGGCGCAGGCTGTTGCGGCCAACCCCTCCGGTGCCTACAACCCGTTGTTCATCTACGGCGGCTCGGGCCTCGGCAAGACCCATCTGCTGACGGCCATCCAGACCGAGATCAAGCGCACCCACCCCGACTTCGTCATCATGTATGTCACCTGTGAGCAGTTTACCAACGAGCTGATCGCGGCCATCCGCGCCGGCAGCACCGAGGACTTCCGGATGAAGTACCGCGTGGCCGACCTGCTGCTGGTGGACGACATCCAGTTCATCGCGGGCAAGGAGTCCACCCAGGAAGAATTCTTCCATACCTTCAACTCCCTCCACGATGCCCACAAGCAGATCGTCATCGCGTCTGACCGCCCGGCCAAGGAGATCAAGAGCCTGGAAGAGCGTCTGCGCACCCGCTTCGAGTGGGGCCTGACCGCCGACGTCCAGCCGCCGGATTTCGAGACCCGTGTGGCCATCGTCAAGCGCAAGGCGGAGCTTCTCCACCTCGACCTGCCCGAGGATGTGGCCGAGTTCATCGCCAACCATCTGAAAAATAACATCCGCCAGCTGGAAGGCGCGGTCAAAAAGCTCAACGCCTACTATATGCTCGAGGGCATCCAGCCGGTCATCAGCGTGGCACAGAATGCCATCAAGGACATCCTCAACGAGACCCAGCCCGTGCCTGTCACCATCGAGAAGATCGTGGGCGAGGTATCCCGCACCTTCAACGTCTCCCCTGCCGACATCCGCGGCACCAAGCGGAACGCCAATGTGGCCTCCGCCCGCCGCGTGGCCATCTACATCCTGCGCGAGGTCACCGGCATGAGCATGGAGGAGATCGGCCGGGAGTTCTCGGGCCGTGACCACTCCACCATCGTCTACTCCCTCAAGACCATGGAGCGGGACATGAAGAATGACCAGCACCTGCGGGAGACGGTGAGCGACATCATCAAGAATGTGAAGGCTTAACGCACCAGAGCCGGTATAAAAGTCATACTCATTCAGGGGTCAAACCCCAAAATATGGGGAGAAAGAGGAACAAAAAGGGGAAAATAGACCCAGATATTGTGGTGAAAGGCCGAAACTTTCCACTCTTTCCACATGGTTTTCAACATTCAACTTCCGTTTTTCACAGCGGATGTGGAAAGAATCACCGCTCTTCCCGATTCAACATTCCATTCACAGTTCCTCAACATCTCCGTGGAAAACCAAATCCCCGCATCCCGGCAAGGGTTTGCAGAGTTTTCCACATCTTCCCCACCCCCTACTACGATTACTACAACAAGTTCAATAAAGAAAACAGGTTTTTGCATCGGATCCCATGAGGAACGACAGCAAAACTGACGCAAAAAAGGAGAGAAGAAGATTTGAACATCATCTGCGACAAAACTCTTCTGAGTGCAGCCATTGACGGCGTATCCAAAGCAGTCACTCTGCGCTCTACCATCCCGGTACTGGAGGGCATTTTACTGAAGGCAGAAGGCTTCCAGCTGACCCTCACCGGCTACGACCTCGAAATGGGCATCGTGACCACCATCGAAGCCAATGTCAAAGAACCCGGTGAGATCGTGCTGAATGCCAAGCTGCTCAGCAGCATGATCAGCCGGATGCCGGCAGGCCAGATCACCATCCAGTCTGCCGATAATGGCAAGACCACCATCCAGAGCGGTGTGGCGCAGTTCGAGATCCAGTCCATGTCGGCCACCGATTTCCCCGAGCTGCCCAATACCGGCGCCGAGGAGACCCTGACCATCAAGACCGGCGTGCTCCGCGATATGATCGACCGCACCCTCTACGCTGTCAGCCAGGATGAGAAAAAACCTGCGCATACCGGTGAACTTTTTGAGATAGAGCCGGATAAAATGACCATCGTTGCCCTGGACGGCTACCGTCTGGCCATCGTGGAACGGCCCGTCACTGCCGTCAAGGACATCCGAATCATCGTCCCCAGCAAGACCATGACCGAAGTGTCTCATCTGCTGCCCAACGACGACGAAGAGCCGGTCCACATCTGTGCCAACCGCCGCTACGTCGTGTTCATGACCGCCGGCTACACCATCATGAGCCGCCTCATCGAGGGCGAGTTCCTCAACTATCACAACGTCATTCCGGCAGGCAGCCGCACCCGTGTGACCATCGACACTAAGGAGTTCATCGAGACCATCGAGCGCGCTTCTCTGATTATTACAGAGCGTTTAAAAAATCCCCTCCGCATCACTTTTACAGAGGGTAAAGTCGTCGTCCGCTGCCAGACCAATCTGGGCCGCGTCGTCGATGAGTTCAACGCCGAGTGCGAGGGCGACGAGGTGGAGATCGGCTTCAACAACCGCTACCTGTTGGACGCGCTGCGCAATGCCCGCACCGAGAAAGTGCGGATGGAGATCAGCGGCCCGCTGAGCCCGGTGAAAGTGCTGCCGGTGGAGGGCAATGACTTCCTGTATCTGGTCCTGCCCGTCCGCTTCAAAAACGACTGAGAGGCGTAATAAAATGCAAAAGATCCTCATCCATACCGAATTTATCAAGCTGGACGCCCTGCTGAAATATGCGGGCCTGTGCGAGACCGGCGGCGAAGCCAAGGAGCTCGTTCAGGGCGGGGCCGTGAAGGTCAACGGCGAAGTCTGCACCATGCGCGGCAAGAAGTGCCGCCCGGGCGATACCGTGGAGCTGGACGGCCAGACCATCGAGATCGGGATGGGCGGCTGATGCGGCTGCTCTCTCTCGAGGTCGAAAATTACCGGAACATCGCCTCGGCCAGCCTGACGCCGGGCCGGGAGCTGACTGTCATCTGCGGCAACAACGGCCAGGGCAAGACGAACCTCCTGGAAGCCATCTGGCTGCTCACCGGCGGCAAGAGCTTCCGGGGCGGCAAGGACGCAGAGCTGGTGCGCCGGGGCGAACCCTTCGCCGTACTCAAAGCGTCCACCCTCCGCGCACAGCAGGAAGAGCAGGAAAAGGAAGAGCCGAACCGTGTCCGCCTGACGGTGGGTGCGCCGGACTCTCCCCGCCCGGGCCGGACAGTCTCGGTGAACGGGGGCGCAGTCAAGCGGGCGGCCAGCCTTGCAGGCAGCTTTCCAGCGGTGGTCTTCGACCCCGGACACCTGAGTCTCGTGAAGGGCGCGCCGGAAGGGCGGCGGAAATTTCTGGACGCGGCCCTCTGCCAGCTCTACCCCGGCTACCTGACCCTCTACCGCCGCTATGTCCGGGCTTTGCAGCAGAAAAACGCGCTGCTTCGGCGCTCTTCCAATGGCATTGAGCGGCCTTATGCCGAAAAGCGGGCCTTGTTAGAGGTGCTGAATGTGGAGCTTGCCCAGCAGGGCGAGGCCATCCAGCAGCGGCGCAGAGCCTATCTCGCCGCTCTCTCCCCGCTGGCCTGCGCCAACTATGAGGAGCTTTCCCGCGGGGCGGAAACACTGAGTCTGCGGTATGCGGCCCAGTTCGAGCCGGGCGGTCTGGCCCAGCTTCTGCGGCAGAAAATGCCCGAAGAGCTGCGGGCCGGGCAGAGCCTCTGCGGCCCTCACCGGGAAGATCTGGACCTTCTTCTGGATGGTCAGCCTGCAAAAGTGTATGCGAGTCAGGGACAGCAGCGGAGCGTCGTGCTCAGCCTGAAAATGGCCGAAGCCGCCGCAGCTGCCTCCATCACGGGCGAACACCCGGTGATGCTGCTGGACGACGTACTCAGCGAGCTGGACGATGGCCGCAAGCAGTATCTGCTCACCCGGATGCGGGAAAAGCAGACCTTCGTGACCAGCTGCGACGACACCGCTTTCCTCAAAACGGACGGCGAGGTCTACCGGATGAACGGCGGCGTGCTGACGAAAGTGTGATGCAATGTATGTACACCTTGGCCGCGATTATGTCCTGAACGACCGGGACATCATCGGCATCTTCAATCTGGAAACGACGACCATCTCACCCCGGGGGCGGGAGTTTCTGAACTACGCCCAGAAAAACGGGGCGGTGGTGAGCCTGTCCGATGAGCTGCCCCAGAGCTATGTGCTGGCAGATTCCCCGGTGGATACGATCTATCTCTCGGAGCTGTCGCCGGCTGCGCTCAAACGGCGCACGGAGATGAAACTGGAATAAGCCAACCAGCGATTGATCGCTTTTACAAATAGTAACGAAAAAACGAAACAAAACAAAAGGGAGAAAGGAAATGGCAGAGGAAATCATTACCAGTACCAACGCAGAAACTGCGACGGACCATGAATACAACGCCAGCGAGATCCAGGTCCTGAAAGGTCTGGAGGCAGTGCGCAAGCGCCCCGGTATGTATATCGGCTCCACCGGCGAGCGCGGCCTGCACCATCTGGTGTACGAGATCGTGGACAACGCCATCGACGAGGCTCTGGCCGGTTACTGCGACCACATCGAGGTCAAGATCCTGAAGGGCGACATCATTCAGGTCACGGACAATGGCCGCGGCATCCCCGTGGACATCCAGGCTGATACCGGTCTGCCTGCCGTCACCGTCGTCTATACCATCCTCCACGCCGGCGGCAAGTTCGGCGGCGAGAATTCCGGCTACAAGGTGGCCGGCGGCCTGCACGGCGTCGGCGCGTCCGTCGTCAACGCCTGCTCGGAGTGGCTGACCGTCAACGTCCGCCGCGACGGCCGCGAGTACGAGCAGACCTTCCGCCGCGGCGACCCGGACGGCCCGCTGAAGTGCATCGGCACCGTGGACCCCAGTGTCACCGGCACCCGCGTCACCTTCAAGCCCGACCCGGAGATGTTCAAGGACACCACCGTCTACAACTTCGAAACGCTGGAAAAGCGCCTGCGGGAAGAGAGCTTCCTGAACGCCGGTGTCAAGATCACCCTGACCGACGAGCGCGAGCTCTACACCCCCGTCCTCGAGGACGGCAAGGAGGGCGAGCCCACCTACCGTACCGAGGTCATGTGCTACGAGGGCGGCATCAAGAGCTTCGTTACCTATCTGGGCGAGAAGCGCGACCTCGAGGTGCTCCACCCCAATGTCATCTATCTCAAGGGTCAGACCGACCGGGGCATGGCAGAGATCGCCTTGCAGTATAATTCCAGCTACAATGAGCTGCTGCTGAGCTTCGCCAACAACGTCAACACCCCCGACGGCGGCACCCACGAAGAGGGCTTCCGCAGCAGCCTCACCCGCGTCTTCAACGATTATGGCCGCAGCCACGGTCTGCTGAAGGACAAGGACGAGAACCTGTCCGGCACAGACGTCCGTGAGGGCCTCATCTGTGTCATCTCCGTCAAGCTGCAGGAGGCCGAGTTCGAGGGACAGACCAAGGCAAAGCTGGGCAATACGGAAATTCGCACCCTCGTCTCCAACATGGTCTACTCCAAGCTGATGGAGTTCTTCGAGGAGAACCCCGGCGTGGCCAAGGCCATCTTCGAGAAGGCCACCCAGGCCGCCCGCGCCCGCGCCGCCGCCAAGAAGGCCCGTGAGCTGGTGCGCCGCAAGAGCGCCCTCGAGACCAGCCGGATGCCCGGCAAGCTGGCAGACTGCCGCGAAAAAGACCCCACCCGCACCGAGATCTTCATCGTCGAGGGTGATTCTGCAGGCGGCTCGGCCAAGATGGGCCGTGACTCGGCCATTCAGGCCATCCTCCCCCTGTGGGGCAAGATGCTCAACGTCGAAAAGGCCCGCGCCGACCGTATCTACGGCAACGACAAGCTGATGCCTGTCGTGCTGGCACTGGGCTGCGGCATCGGCGACGAGTTCGATATTTCCAAGCTGCGGTATGACAAAGTGTTCATCATGGCCGATGCCGATGTCGATGGCTCTCACATCTGCACCCTGATGCTCACCTTCTTCTTCCGCTATATGCGCCCCCTCATCGAGCAGGGCCATGTCTATGTGGCACAGCCCCCGCTGTTCAAGGTGCAGAAGGGCAGCACCATCAAATACGCCTACAACGACGCCGAAATGGCCCTGCTCTCGCAGGAGATGCCCGGCGCGAAGATCAACCGCTATAAGGGCCTTGGTGAGATGAACCCGGAGCAGCTCTGGGAGACCACCATGAACCCGGATAACCGCGTCATCGTCCGCATCACCATCGAGGATGCCGAGAAGGCCGATGAGGCGTTCACCATCCTGATGGGCGATCAGGTGGAGCCCCGCCGCCGCTTTATCGAGACCAACGCCCAGTACGCAAAGCTCGACGTGTAATTGGAGGAAACAATGGAAGAAGATTATGTGATGATACCGGGCAGCGGTACCAAGATGATCATCCGGGACGTCAAGAAGGAGATCGAAACGGCGTTTCTGGATTACTCCATGTCGGTCATCGTGGCCCGCGCCCTGCCGGATGTGCGTGACGGCCTGAAGCCAGTCCACCGCCGCATCCTCTACACCATGCACGAACGCGGCAACGACCCCAGCCATCCCTACCGCAAGTCGGCGGATACCGTCGGTGCGGTGCTGGGCTCTTACCACCCCCACGGCGACGCCTCCGTCTACGACGCCATGGTCCGTCTGGCACAGGATTTCTCCCTGCGCTACCCGCTGGTGGATGGTCAGGGTAACTTCGGCTCGGTCGATGGCGACCCCCCGGCTGCTTACCGTTACACCGAGGCCCGCATGAGCCGCATGGCGGTCGAGATGCTGACCGACATCGACAAGGACACCATCAACTGGGACCCCAACTTCGACGAGACGAAGAAAGAGCCCAGCGTCCTGCCCTGCCGCTTCCCCAACCTGCTGGTCAACGGCAGTCAGGGCATCGCCGTCGGTATGGCCACCAACATCCCGCCCCACAACCTCAGTGAGGTCATCGACGGCTGCGTGGCCTATATCGAGGACCCCGACATCGATCTGCCCGGCCTGATGGAGCACATCAAGGGACCGGACTTCCCCACTGCCGGCATCATCATGGGCCGCAGCGGCATCCGCGCCGCCTACGCCACCGGCCGCGGCAAGATCACCCTGCGGGGCCGTGCTACCATCGAAGAGACCAAGAATGGCCGCACCCAGATCATCATTACGGAGATCCCGTATATGGTCAACAAGGCCCGCCTCATCGAGAACATGGCCGACCTCGTGAAGGAAAAGCGCATCGAGGGCATCACCGGCCTGAACGATGAGACAAACCGCAAGGGTATGCGCATCGTGGTGGACATCCGCAAGGACGCCAACGCGCAGGTCATCCTGAACCAGCTGTACCAGTACACCCAGCTGCAGGATACCGTGGGCGTCATCATGCTGGCCATCGACCACAAGGTGCCGAAGGTCATGACCCTGAAACAGATGATACAGAAGTACGTCGAGTTCCAGGATGAAGTCGTCCGCCGCCGCACGCAGTATGATTTGAAGAAGGCCAAGGAGCGCGCCCACATCCTCGAGGGTCTGAAAAAGGCCACCGACATCGTGGACGAGCTCATCGCTACCATCCGTGCCTGCAAGGGCGGCATGGCCGAGGCAAAGGCCGCGATCATGGAGCAGTTCGGCTTCGACGACCCGCAGGCCGACGCTATCGTGAAATTGCAGCTGGGCCGTCTGGCTGGTCTCGAGATCCTCAAGATTGAGGAAGAGCTGTCCGGCTTACAGGCTAAGATCGAGGATTGGGAGAATATCCTCGCCAACGACGCCCGGGTGCTGGAGATCGTCAAGAACGAGCTGCTGGACATGAAGAAGCGCTTCGGCGACGAGCGCCGCACCGAGATCCAGTCCGTCACCGGCGAAGTGGACATCGAAGACCTCATCGCCGAGGAGCAGTGCGTCTACACCCTCACCGAGGCTGGCTATATCAAGCGCCAGCTCAAGGCCACCTATCAGGCCCAGAAGCGCGGCGGCCGCGGCATCTCCGGCATGACCCGGAAGGAAGAGGACATCGTGCAGGAGATGTTCGTGGGCTCTACCCATGATTATGTCCTGTTCGTCACCGACAAGGGCCGCCTCTTCCGCATCAAGGGCTACACCATCGCCGAGGGCAGCCGCACCAGCAAGGGCAGCAACATCGTCAACCTGCTGCAGCTGGCCGAGGGCGAAAAGGTCACCAACATGCTCTGCTACCCCAAGGACGAGGACAACAAGGGCGGTTTCGTCACCATGGTCACCAAGCAGGGCCTCATCAAGCGCACCCCGCTGGAGCAGTACGCCAACATCCGCAAGACGGGCCTCATCGGCATCGCACTCAACGAGGGCGACGCGCTGGCATGGACCCGCCTGACCACCGGCAATGATATGCTCATCGTGGCTACCCGCAACGGTCAGGCCATCCGCTTCAACGAGGCCGATGCCCGCCCGATGGGCCGCAGCGGCCACGGCGTCCGCGCCATCAAGCTGGCCGAGGGCGACGAGGTCGTCGGCGTCTGCATCTGCCGCGAGGGCGGCACGGTGCTCACCGTCACCGAAAACGGCAAGGGCCGGCGCTCTGACATCGACACCTACCGCATCACCGCCCGCGGCGGCAAGGGCATCCGCAACTACGACGCCTCCAAGGACAAGGTGGCAGCCGTCAAGATCGTGGATGACATCGACGATGTGCTGCTGAGCAGTCAGGAGGGCATCATCATCCGCCTGCACGCCAACGAGATCCCCGTCCAGAGCCGCTACGGCTCCGGCGTCCGGGTCATGCGTCTGGGCGAGAACGATAAGGTGATGGTGCTGGCCCGCACCGACCACGACGACGAGGCACAGACCGAGAGCATCGAGGCCGACACCGAGGACGAGCCCACTGCCGAGCAGCTGGCGGAGATGGAAGCAGCCGATGAGGCATCGGCCGCCGAAGCTCCCGAGGCTGATACCGGCGACGAGGAATAAACCTCATTTCCACACATAAACTGACCCTGCGGGGGAGTACACGCTTTCTGCGGTGCTCTCCCGCAGGTTTTTTGCAAAAAATCACGGTTATACTGGACAAATCCGCTGTTTGTGTGGTAAGATAGCCGGACAACAGGAAAGATCCTCATGGGGGAGTAGCAGGCGCTGTTTTGCAGGCAGCGCAGCAAGTCAACACAATGACGGCCCGGGCGGCTGTCTGGCTTGCTTTCATTTGCGAGACTCATGTGCTTTGGTGCGAGTACCACGCCCATTCCACATGGAGTCAGTTTGTAAAAATCCGACCCGGAATTGGCGAAATGCGCGCCGATCCCGGGTCTTTTGTCTGCCCACCAATTCCGGTCAAATCAGGAGGCATCGTTATGGAATGGAGTTTTTTGTTTTTCTTCAACAGCGCCCTGCTGGGTGTGGGCCTTGCCATGGATGCGTTTTCCGTCTCGATGGCAAACGGTCTGCATGACCCGCAGATGTCCCGCCGCCGGGGCGTCCAGATCGCTGGCACCTTCGCCATCTTTCAGGCTGTCATGCCCATGACGGGCTGGGTCTGCGTCCACACCATCGTGGAGCTGTTCTCTTCGTTTGAACAGTTCATCCCCTGGATCGCCCTCATCCTGCTGGGCTACATCGGCGGTAAAATGCTCATGGAGGGCATCAAGGGCGAAGAGGCCGAGGAAGCCGCTGAGCTGAGCGCGGGCGCACTCTTCATGCAGGGCGTGGCCACCAGCATCGACGCGCTGTCAGTGGGCTTCACCATCTCGGAGTACGGCTGGTTCATGGCGCTGGTCTGCTCCCTCATCGTGGCGATCGTCACCTTCTTCATCTGTGAAGCCGGCCTTGCCATCGGCAAAAAGTTCGGCACCAAGCTCTCCGGCAAAGCCTCCGTCCTCGGCGGCGTCATCCTCATCGGCATCGGTCTGGAGATCTTCATCTCCGGCATCATGGGCTGAGAAAAACAGCAGCGCCCCTGCACATTTGTGCAGAGGCGCTTTTTTTATGCCCGGGGGAAGCACCCGCCGGGGCAGGGAGGGGGTTTGTTGTATTTTATTGCACATTGCCGCAAAAATGAGGATTTTGAGTAAAAATTTTGTTATTTTCCCCTATTGCAAATAAGGGGGGGGGGGGGGAACATTTTAAAAAAATGCCCCCCCCCCAAAAATTTTGTTATTTTCCCCCATTGCAAATAAGGGGGGGGGGGTACAATTTAAAAAAATGCGCCCTCCACAAAAAAGAGCGCAAAAAGCACAAGAAAGTGTAGAAAAAGAAAGGAGACCACAATGAAGAAGAACAACGCATTCCGCCGGGCAGCAGCTCTGTTGGCAGCGTTGAGCATCACGGTGTCTCTGGCGGCTCCGGCCTTTGCAGACATTTACTATATCGACGACGGCGATATTACCATCATCAAAAATGAGAATGGCAGCCAGACCATCAAACAACAGGGCAAAGAGGACTGTACGGACCAGGTCGGGGATGAGACCATCATCACCACCCATAAAAAGGCCATCACCACGCTGGAGAGCGACCTGGAAGGCCCCGCAGCAGAGGATTCCGGCTTTGGCCCTGTGGTAGAGGACAACTACCAGCCTGCCCTGCCGGAGGACGCTGAGGAGCCGAAGGACGCCGACCAGCCGGAGAGCACTGAGGAACCGAAAGATGCAGACCAGCCGGAAGGCACAGACCAGCCGGAGGACGCTGAGGAACCGAAAGCTGCCGACCGGCAGGAGAGCACTGAGGAACCGGAAGACGCCGACCGGCAGGAGAGCGCAGACCAGCAGCCCCAGCAGGCAGCCCCGGCTGCTGCTGCCGCCCCTGCAGCCTCTACCCCAGGAAATGGCTTTTGCAAAAACATCATTACGGTGATCAACAAATGTGCCGATAAGGTGCTGAACCTCACCCTGAAAGACGTAAAGATCGATGTGAGCGACACCGGAATCCCAGGGACTACTATAAAAGGAAAAGCCGCCCTGAGCGTTCAGGGAAACGGCAATGTGGAGATCGAGCTGGACGGCGATAACGAGCTGAAAAGCGGCGCTAACAGGGCGGGCCTTGAAAAAAACACCTCTGACTCCACAGGCACGCTGACCCTGAAGGACGATAATAAAGAAGCCGGCAGCCTGAAGGCCACCGGTGGCGAAAATGGTGCCGGCATCGGCGGCGGCAACAGGGACAGCGGCAAAAACATCACCATCAAGGGCGGCACGGTGAACGCTACCGGTGGTTTGGATGGTGCCGGCATCGGCGGCGGCGGCTGCTGCTGGGGCAGCGGCGAAGACATCACCATCAAGGGCGGCACGGTGACCGCTGCCGGTGGCCGATTTGGTGCCGGCATCGGCGGCGGTCTCCTTGGCAGCGGCAAAAACATCACCATCACCGACGGAACTGTGAACGCTGCCGGTGGCCAATTTGGTGCCGGCATCGGCGGCGGTGACAGGGGCAGCGGCGAAGACATCACCATCAAGGGCGGCACGGTGACCGATGCCGGTGGCCTTCAGGCTGCCGGCATCGGCGGCGGCAACGGGGGCGGCGGCAACGGGGGCGGCGGTAGAGAAGGCAGCGGCAAAAACATCACTATCACCGGCGGCACGGTGAACACTACCGGTGGCGACAATGGTGGTGCGGGCATCGGCGGCGGTTTCCTTGGCAGCGGCGAAGCCATCACCATCACCGGCGGCACGGTGAACGCTACCGGCACCGATGGTGCCGGCATCGGCGGCGGTGATGAGGGCAACGGCAAAGACATCACCATCAAGGGCGGCACGGTGACCGCTGACGGTGGCGACTATGCTGCGGGCATCGGCGGCGGTGATGAGGGCAACGGCGAAGACATCACCATCACCGGCGGCACGGTGACTGCTAAGGGAGGCAGCGGTGGTGCCGGCATCGGCGGCGGTGAGCGGGGCAACGGCGAAGATATCACCATCACCGACGGAACTGTGAACGCTGCCGGTGGCGTCAGTGGTGCGGGCATCGGCGGCGGCTGGAAGGGCAGCGGCAGCAATGTCACCGTGAGCGGAGCCGCTCAGGTGACGGCGACGGCCGGCAAGGGCAGTCGCTACGCCGGTGCCGGTGCTACCATCGGTGGCGGCGGCAGCAGCACGCAGGATTCTGATGGTAACACCGTCCCCACCCCCGGCACGGAGATCCAGGCGGACATCAAAGGCCTGACCACCGGCTACATCCACCACATCATCTACAACCTGGACGACACCATAAAGCGGGAGTGGTGGGAGCCTGTGCGCACCCAGCCCACCCCGGACGCCCCGGCGGAGGAGAGCAATGAGGTGGACCTGGGCACCCCCCTCCTCCATGTGGAGACGCTGGAGGGCGACCCCCTGCCTTTTGACGCCCGGCAGCAGGGCAGCACCCTGCGGGTGACGACCGACAATCTGGCCGCCCGGCTCCACGGCACCCGGCAGGCGCTGGAGGCCCTGCGGGAGCAGGGGGTGGAGCAGATCCAGTTTGTCACCAGCTTCAAAACGACCACCCTGTCGGTGGAAGACCTGCTGGCAGAGGGTGGCAGCTGGTTTGCTCTGGAGCACGACGGCCTTGCGAGCCGACGGCTGAGCGCAGCTCAGGCCGAGAGCCTGAAGTGCTGGAGGCACTAAAAAATACAGACCTCTTACAGGGGCCGCCTTGGGGAATCACCCGGGGCGGCCCCTTTTTTGTATCATGAAAACCACTCGCTAGGCGAGTGGTTCAGTAAAAGACTTCTTATGAAAAACCCCCGGCTCCGCCGGGGGATATTTATTGTTCCCCATGGAACGTCATTCAAAATAATCAGCGTATTCCTCGGTGAGCTTGGAGCCCAGACGGCGGATGCCGCCGTAAAGATGGCGCTCCACCAGCGGCTCAAAGGCCGCGAGGTCGCACCGCTCGATGGCATCGATGAGGTTGTGGTGGTCGGCCACCACCTCGGCCAGCCCGCCGGTGGTCAGGGTGTCCAGCATCCGGAAGCGGCTGTAGTCGGCGTGGGCATTCTGCAGCGTCCGCCAGAGATACATCTTGCCCATGGCAGAGAACCACGTCTCGTGGAGCCGGGTGTCAGCCTCGTAGAGACGGTTGAAGTCCAGTGTTTCGGCCTTGGCCAGCTCGTCGTAGGCGGCGGCACGCTGGCGGATGAGGGCGCGGTGCTCCGGTGTGCAGTGGGGCGCAAAGTCCCGCAGGACCCGGGCCTCTACCGCGATGCGCTCATAGATCAGCTCGTCCACGATGTCCCGGTTCAGCCGGGTGACGGTGGTGCCTTTGTACGGCACGATCTTCACCAGCCCGTTCTCCTGCAACCGCTGCAGCACCACCCGGATGAGGGAGCGGGGCGCGCCGAACCGGGTGCAGAGCGGGTTTTCGCTCAGCGAACAGCCGGGCCGGAGGGTCAGATCGATGATCTCCCGCTCGAGGACGGCGTATATTTCAGAATCTGTTTTATACTGTTGTTCCATTGTCGTTTTCCTGTCTGATGCCCCAAGCGGGCCATGTTCCGGGGACCGGGAGGCGGAAGTCCATTATCTTTCCGGTGTCGGGATGGATGAAGCGGAGCCGGGCGCTCTGGAGCGCAATGTCTCCCTTGATGCGGCTGCCGTATTTGCCGTCGCCCCAGAGCGGGTGGCGGCGGGACGCAAACTGCACCCGTATCTGGTGGGTGCGCCCGGTGTGGAGGGTGATGTCCGCGAGGCTGGCGCTGCCGTCCGGGGCGGAGGCAGAAATGCGATATTCCAGCACAGCCTCCTTCACGCCCTTGCGCGGACGGCTCACCGGAAAAACACGGCCTTTCCGGCTGTCCTTGAATAAGTAGTCCCGCAGGACGCCTTCGGCGGGCAGCTTCTCGTCCGGCCCGCCTGCGATGAGGGCGCGGTATTGTTTGATAAAAGGCGGCGCGTCCGGTGTGCCGGCGTCAGGCTCGGCCCGGCCATCCTGTTCGGCATAAACCTGCTGGCTCTGCGTCACCTGCCGGCTGAGGGCGGCGGCTGCCTGCGGGGTCTTCGCGTAGACCATCAGACCCGACACGCCGGTGTCCAGCCGGTGGATGACGCCCACATAGGCGTCGGGCCTGTCCCAGAGCTTCCGAAGGGCGGCGGGTACGCCGTCCTCGCTGGAAAGTCCGGCGGGCTTGTCCACCACCACGAGGGCTGTATCTTCGTAGAGTATCACAGCCTGCCCTCGTCCACCAGCGCCTTGAGCTTGAGCACGCCCGCGATGGTCTTGCCGTCCTTGATCTCGCCGCTCATGACCATCTCGTAGGCTTTTGCCAGCGGGATGCGGTCGGGCGTCAGGAACTCATCGTCGTCCAGATGCATCTGGGTGGTGTGCAGGCCGGTGGCCACCCACATATAGATGATCTCGGTGTCATAGCCCACCGTGGGGTAGAACTCGCCCAGCGGGGTGTAGTGGTCGGCGGTCAGGCCGCACTCTTCGCCCAGCTCCCGCTTGGCGGCTTCGAAGGGGTCTTCGCCCTTTTCCAGCTTGCCGGCGGGCAGCTCCCACAGCTCCTGCTGCATGGCGTAGCGGAACTGGCGCACCATGCAGAGGGTGCCGTCCTCAAAATACGGTACGATGCAGGCCCCGCCGTGGTGGTGGACCACCTCCCGGATAGAAGTCTCACCGTTTTCCAGCAGAGCCACGTCTTTGGTCAGCGTGACCACCCGGCCTTCAAAGAGAACTTCGCTCGAGAGCGTCTTTTCAAAATGTGCAGCATCCATCGTTTTGTGCCTGTCCTTCCCTGCGCTGTGCGGCGCATAATACTATAGATAAAGTTTACGGCAGAATCTGTACAAATGTCAATTATAAATTTAGAATTTTGTAAGAAAAAGCCTGATGGATACTGGATTTTGGAGCACAACACCCTCATGGATGCAGCAAAGAACACATCTGTAAAAAAGCGCTAAAAAATTTCTTGAATTTTTGTTGTGTTTTTACAGTCGGTTTGCGTTGCCTTTACCGGCGGAATTTGCTATTATATTAGATGAGCAATAGTGCCTTCATGGGGTTCTCCGGCCCCGGGCAGGGCTATTGCCCTTGATGAGCGTGTGCTTTTGTGGAGTTCTCCGGCTCCGGCGAAGTACGGCGCTTATCAGTTGAGCAATACGTTTTTTAAGGGAGTTCTCCGGCTCCGGTAAAAAGACGTTTGCCCCGCGCAGAAGGTACCAAATTCTGAATGGAGGAAGAAAAATGCCTAGAGCAAAGCAAACCATGGATGGCAATACCGCTGCCGCTCATGTAGCATATGCCTACACGGACGTGGCTGCCATCTACCCCATTACCCCCTCTTCTCCGATGGCTGACTCTGTGGACCAGTGGTCCGCTCAGGGCCAGAAGAACATCTTCGGCAACCAGGTCAAGGTCGTCGAGATGCAGTCTGAGGCAGGCGCTGCAGGCGCTGTGCACGGCTCTCTGGGTGCAGGTGCTGTTACCACCACCTTCACCGCTTCTCAGGGCCTGCTGCTGATGATCCCCAACATGTACAAGATCGCTGCTGAGCAGCTGCCCTGCGTGTTCGATGTTTCTGCACGTACCGTTGCTACCCAGTCCCTGAACATCTTCGGTGATCACAGCGACGTTATGGCATGCCGCCAGACCGGCTTCGCAATGCTGGTCGAGAGCAGCGTGCAGGAAGTCATGGACCTGTCCCCTGTTGCCCATCTGGCAGCGATCGAGGGCAAGGTTCCCTTCCTGAACTTCTTCGACGGCTTCCGTACTTCTCACGAGTACCAGAAGATCGAGAAGTGGGACTACGCCGACCTGAAGGAAATGTGCAACATGGAGGCTGTCGAGGAGTTCCGTGCAAAGGCTCTGAACCCCGAGCACCCCAAGATGCGCGGTTCCCACGAGAACGGCGACGTGTTCTTCCAGCATCGTGAGGCCTGCAACTCTGTCTACGACGCACTGCCCGCAGTCGTCGAGAAGTACATGGCCAAGATCAACGAGAAGCTGGGCACCAACTACGACCTGTTCAACTACTACGGCGCACCCGATGCTGATCGCGTCATGATCGCTATGGGCTCTGTCTGCGACGTTGCTGACGAGGTCATCGATTACCTGAACGCTAAGGGCGAGAAGGTCGGTATCATCAAGGTCCGCCTGTACCGTCCCTGGGTGTCCTCCGCTCTGCTGAAGGTCCTGCCTGCTACCGCTAAGAAGGTCGCAGTTCTGGACCGCACCAAGGAGCCCGGCTCTCTGGGCGAGCCCCTGTACCTGGATGTCGCAGCTACCCTGCGTGAGGCTGGCAAGAATGATGTCATCCTGACCGGCGGCCGTTACGGTCTGGGCAGCAAGGACACTCCCCCGTCCTCCATCTTCGCTCTGTTCAAGGAGCTGG
>ERZ837590.626-NODE-626-length-26635-cov-4.787961_pt1 | contig 26635 bp, 19 predicted proteins | sample MGYA00519573_ERZ837590 | MGnify/ENA primary metagenome ERZ837590 (study PRJEB31850, sample SAMEA3708820) | human gut metagenome | biome: human gut; feature: human-associated habitat; material: faeces | place: China | collected 2014 ... | reverse complement strand
CACCATCACCACCACGATGACGATGATGACGACGAAGATGAGCATGAGCACCATCATCACCACCATGACGATGACGGAGAGTGTGAGTGCGGCCACCACCATCACCACCACGATGACGATGATGACGACGAAGATGAGCATGAGCACCATCATCACCACCATGACGATGACGAAGAGTGCGGATGCGGCCATCACCATCACCACGATGATGACGATGATGAGCACGAGCATCACCATGACAGCGAGTGCGGATGCGGCCACCACCATCATCACCACCACGATCATGATGCCGACGAGGTATTCACAAGCTGGGGTCTTGAGACAAACCGTACCATCACAAAGGAGAAACTCGAGTCCCTGTTACAGGAACTCGCACATTCCGAGAAGTACGGCCAGGTTCTCCGCGCAAAGGGAATGCTGCCGGATGCGGACGGAACATGGTACTACTTCGATCTTGTACCGGAAGAGACCGAGATCCGCACAGGCGCTCCGATCTACACAGGAAAAGTGTGCGTGATCGGTTCCAACCTGAAGGAAGACGAGTTAAAGGCTGCGTTTGAGGCTTAATGAACGTATTCTGCCAGGGTCAGGCTGCCAGATCTGCAGAACCTGTTCAGTGGCAGTTCCTGTCTGCGCAAGACGTGGGCAGGAACCATTTTATATAATTAGGAGAATAAGACAGTGAAACAGCAGGAAAAAATGCCGGTATTTGTCATCAACGGCTTTCTGGAAGCGGGAAAGACCCAGTTCATCACAAATACTTTACAGCAGGACTATTTCCAGGCCGACGGTACGACCGTTCTGATCCTCTGCGAGGAAGGCGATACGGAGTACGATAAGGAAATCTTAAAGAAAACAAGAACAAAGATCGTTACCGTGGAAGATATCTCCGAGATGGACGAGGATTTCTACGGACGGATCGAGGCATTATATGACCCGGCCCGCGTTCTCATCGAGTGGAACGGAATGTGGCCGCAGGATCAGCTGCAGCTCCCGGATACCTGGGAACTCTTCCAGCAGATCACGATCATCGATGGCTCCACCTTCGAGCTCTATTTAAGCAACATGAAGCCGCTCTTAGCGCTCCTTGTAAAGCGCTCCGAGCTTGTGATCATGAACCGCTGCGATGAAGTCAGCGATGAGAACATCACCCGCTACCGCCGCGGCTTAAAGGCTTTAAACCCGCAGGCAGAGCTGATCTTCGAGGACGCGGAAGGCGAGATCGAGCAGGAGGTTCTGGAAGAGGATCTTCCGTACGACATGAAGGCAGATGTGATCAAGATCGATCCGAAGGATTACGGCATCTGGTACATCGACGCCATGGATAAGCAGGACCGCTACGAGGGAAAAGTTGTGGAGTTCACCGGTATGGTATTAAAATCCCCGGAATTCCCGAAGAACTATTTCGTTCCGGGCCGAATGGCGATGACATGCTGCGAGGCAGATATGACATTTTTAGGATTTATCTGCAAGGCGCGTGAGGCGAGAAACCTTGAGACAAAGCAGTGGGTCAAGGTCCGTGCGAAGATCGCATACGAGTTCTGGCCGGACTACGACGGTGTCGGTCCGGTGCTCTACGCCGAGAGCGTGGAACCGGCGCAGGAGATCAAGGATATTGTGCAGTTCTAAATGAAGATTTCAGCTGAAAAACAGAAAATGCAGAATAATACCGGGTACGCTGGATGGAAAAACTGTCCAGCGTATTTTGATTTTCTCGAATTCCGAAGAAGCTGCCGTTGGCAGGCTCTGCGGGTTCCCATGTATTCAGAAGGGACTTCCAGTGAAAGCTTTAGCGGATATAAACAAAAGAAACGGACTTCGTGAGCCATATGAGATATGACTTTTGAAGTCCGTTTTTAATTCCAGGTCTAATTCATCGGTGCCACCGGAACCGGCCGTTCGCGGTCGAAGACCTGGGTCACATCGAAGAGGTCGCTTAAGTGGTCTTTTTCCGGATTCGTCTCCGGCAGGTCGTAGTACATGCGGTAGCCGTCCAGGTTCCGGCGTCCCTGGCGGAGATAGTCAGATCCAAACTGTACCCAGTACTGGCTGGAGTCTACATTGCAGAAGTAGCGGAAGCCCAGCTCATGGAGATATGCGTATTTTTCATTTTCCATTGTGTACGGATGCCAGTCGCCAACATCTGATCCGAATGGGTAGAGCAGGATATCCGTCTTTCCGATCAGGGATTCCACCCTGGAGGCCCACTTATCGGAGTCTGTCTTCACATCCTCAAAGGAGCGTTTCCCGAAATTGATATGTCCCCAGCTGTGGGAGGCGAGCTCCCAGCCGTTGTCCCTGAGACACTGTGCCACCTGGCGGACCGTCTCTTTATCGGCTTCAAAATTTGGGTTAGAACTCTCATAGGACGGATCCGTCCGGTATCCCAGAACGCCCTGATATCCGGTAAACGCCAGGACCGCCCGGGCACCCCGGTAGGAAAAATCAGGGTGTTCCGTGATAAAGTCCTCAAGGAGCGGCACGAGATCATAAGAGCCCACCGACACGGAGCCGTCATCCATCACCATCTCGCAGGTCGGCTTTCCGTTCTCGCCCACGATCATCCGGCTTGCGAAACCGTCACCGTCCATATACTCGTAATAGCAGAGGTCATCCTGGGACATGACAAAAGGAATCTTTCCAGGCGGCAGCATAATATCCCCCGCCACCATCTTCGTATTGCCGTTTTCGTCCGTTACCTCGTGGGCAATATCGTGGAGCTTTACGAGAACATATCCTTTCTCGTACATGGAATCCAGGATCTTTAAAAATTCGCTCTTCGTGGTCATCACCTGGTTGTAGCCCTTGGAATCTGCGTCCCCGTCGAAGGCTTTGGAGTTATCCATGATCAGGGAGTGGAAGAACACATGGGTGATCTTGTTTACATCCGCCCGGACGAGTGTGGATTTTGTCTCCTCGCAGGAGGCGAGAAGCTCCTTCACATCGGAATTCTCCGCGTAATCCGGGTTGGAGTTTAAGATCTCGATGGCAGCATCGTAGTCGTAGGTGACGAATTTTGCGTGAGCGCTGTTTAAAATCCCATCCAGGGCAGTATCGCCTGTATTGTAAGCGGCAGCCGGTACGGCGGCTTCCTGTGACTCCGGAGAAGCGTCTTCTCCGGATCCGCTCTCCGCAAGTGAAACGGTCGTTTTATCGTCTCCGGACGGATCGGATTCCGCCGAAGATTCAGAAGTGTTGTTTTTCAACTGTGTGGATAAGCGGCCTCCTTTTTTAAAGAGGAGCAGTCCGCCGATTCCCAGGAGAAGAACTCCGAGAACGATCAGCAGTATCGTAATATGAACTGTCTGCCGCCGTTTCCGCAGCTTTTCGCGGCTTGAAATATATGCGCGGCGCCTTTCAAAATCATTATTGTATTCCAAAATATCACCTCGTAATTTAATTCGTAACCGCCGTCCTTTGTCAGACAGAACAACGGATAAAATTCTGTATTTATTACTTCTATCATAGCACAACCCCATGTCCGACGCTACGAGAAATAGAAAAATTAAGCATTTTGTAAGCAGTGACATAAAGGGGGATGTCCGGGCCATATTTTATAAGGAGAAAACTGGCTGAGAACATGAAAAGCGTGCCGCAGGGCGGAATAAAATGGCGTCCGGGCGGAGAAATTTTATGGAACAGCAGGCAGGTCGGGAGTAGAAATATGAGAGTGGGAAAAAGAAGCATTTGTGGGATCATGGCCGGAATCCTGTTCATGATGGAACCGTTGAGCGGATACGGGATGATGAGGGAAGGGACATGGAAAAAGGATATAAGAAATCAGATCATGGAAATACAGCAGATGCAGCCGGAGCTGACACCGTACACCGGCCCGGAGATCACGGCCCCATCCGCGATCCTCATGGAGGCATCCACAGGAACCGTGATCTGCGAGAAAAACGCGGATGAGCCGAGAAATCCCGCCAGTGTCACAAAGATCATGACGCTGATCCTGATCTTCGACGCCCTGCAGTCAGGGAAGATCCGTCTGACAGACGAGGTGGTGACAAGCGCCCACGCGAAATCCATGGGCGGATCCCAGGTGTTCCTGGAGGAGGGCGAGATCCAGACCGTGGAGACACTGATCAAGTGCATCGTCATCGCCTCCGGCAACGACGCGTCGGTGGCAATGGCTGAGTTTATCGGAGGCGATGAGGGGACTTTTGTGAAGATGATGAATGAGCGGGCGAAAGGCCTGGGGATGGAGCACACGAAGTTCATTGACTGCTGCGGACTCACAGATTCCCCGGAACATGTGACTACGGCGAGGGACATCGCGCTGATGTCCAGGGAACTTATCACAAAATACCCGCAGATCACAAACTACACGACGATCTGGATGGAGAATATCACCCATGTGACGAAGCAGGGGACAAAGGAGTTCGGTCTCTCCAACACAAATAAGCTCTTAAAGATGGCGACGAATTTCGAGGTGACGGGGCTGAAAACAGGTTCCACCAGTATCGCAAAATACTGTCTCTCCGCCACAGCAAAAAAGGACGGCGTAGAGCTTATCGCCGCGATCATGGCGGCACCGGACTTCAAGGCGAGATTTAAGGATGCTGTGACGCTTTTAAATTATGGGTTTGGAAACTGCAGGCTCTATAAGGATGAGACGCCGCCGGAGCTTCCGAAACTTTCTGTGACAGGCGGAAAAGAGCCGGAGGTGGAACTTTCCTACGGCGATACCTTTACATATCTGGGACTTCACGGGGAAGACTTTTCCGGTATGGAGCGGGAACTGATGCTGGAAGAGAGCGCAAAGGCCCCAGTGAAGGCGGGAGACCAGCTTGGAACGCTGCACTACCGGTTTAATGGGGAGGAGATCGGAAACATCCCTGTCATTGCGGACCGGGATGTGGATCCCGCTGGATTTTCTGACTATGTGAAGTGGATGATGGGATGGTGGAGAATGAGAGGAGAGGAAGTATAAAAATATCGGAGAGATCTGAATTTAAATGATTAGTAACCTCAGTACTTTCATAGTTACAAGCAAAAATCATTCGAGATCGGCTGTGCCGATGGGATTTTTGCCTTCCAGATTATGTTTTCTTACGGTCAGCGCAGCAAGTGCGCAGACCTGCTGAACAGTTACAATGATTAAAAAAATTCAGATCTCTCCGATTAAAAGGTTATTTCTCTGCGGCTGCCTTCGCAAACTCCGTATTCACAAGATCCTCATAAGGAACCCGCGTGTCAAGCTCACCGGCTTCCTCCAGAATGTTCTCGAGAAGCTCAAAGCTTTCCTTCTCAAAGACCGTATTTTCTTTCCAGGTATCCTGCTCTTTGTAGCGGTCCACGATGATCGCGATCTTTTCGGTGTCGGTCTCCTTAAACTGCGGGCTTATCGTCTCGGCGATCTCCTCAGCGGAGTGGGTGTTCACATAGTCGAGGCCTTTCTGAATCGCATTTGTGAATTTCCGGATGATCTCCGGGTGCTTTTCGAGATAGCTCTTCTTGGCACTGTAGGCGGTGTAGGGTACATAGCCGGAGTCTTTTCCGAGGGACGCGACTACATAGCCGTTTCCTTCCTGTTCCAGGGCTGTCGCGAAGGGTTCGAACTCGACGGTGTAGTCCGAATCATTGCTGGTGAAGGCCGCGGCGGTGAGACCGAAGCTGATGCTCTGGTCGATGGAGAGATCCTTTGCAGGATCGATGCCGTTCTTCTTTAAGATATACTCAAAGACCATCTGGGGCATGCCGCCGGCACGGCCGCCTAAAACTTTCTTTCCGATGAGGTTTTCCCACTTGAAATCAGCTTCAGGTGTCCGCCCAACGAGGAAGTTCCCGGCGCGCTGGGTGAGCTGCGCGAAGTTTACGGCGTAGTCATCATCTCCCTGGATATAAGTATAGATGCTTGCCTCAGATCCCATAAATCCGATGTCCGCATCCCCAGATACCAGGGCTGTCATGACCTTGTCGGCTCCAGCTCCGTTTACAAGAGTCAGGTCGATCCCTTCCTCCTCAAAATATCCCAATTCGATGGCCGCATACTGGGGCGCGTAGAAGATGGAGTGGGCAACTTCGTTTAAGGTAACGGGAGTTAAGGATGAGTTCGTGTCCTTCTTACACCCGGTGAGCAGAGCCGCCGCCGTAAACACAAGAAGAACCGGTGCCAGAATTTTTTTCATAATACAAAAAGGACCTCTCTTTGCGATCATTCTATATGTTCAGTGTATGAGAAATGCCGGAAAGGGTGCAAAAGATCATGCTTTCTGCAGTGCCTTGACACAGCATGAAGTAATAGGAAAAACCTATAGCAAGACCTGAGTACATCCAATTAGACAGATTTTCCAACATATGGTACTATTACCTTGCAACCAGATAGGGTGGTTGGTAAATGAAAATAAGAAAATTTTCGGGAATGAAATGCGACGTCCCGATCCGGGATAAGAGGAGGAAAATCACTATGGCAAAGAAAACAAGAGCAGAGAGAAACTTCAAATTTGAGACATTACAGCTTCATGTAGGACAGGAGCAGCCGGATCCGGTGACAGACGCGAGAGCAGTTCCGATCTACCAGACCTCTTCCTATGTATTCAGAAACTGCGAGCATGCGGCAGCACGTTTCGGACTCACAGACGCAGGCAACATCTACGGAAGACTGACAAATCCGACTGAGGATGTTTTCGAGAAGAGAATTGCAGCATTGGAGGGCGGCGTCGCGGCACTGGCAGTTGCCTCCGGCGCGGCAGCAGCAACCTATGTATTCCAGAACCTTGCGCATGCAGGTGATCACATCGTGGCAGCAAAGAACATCTACGGCGGAACATATAACCTTTTAGCACACACACTTCCGGAGTACGGCGTGACAGCAACCTTCGTTGACCCGTTCAACTACGAGGAAGTTGAGAATGCGATCCGGGAGAATACAAAAGCGATCCATGTTGAGACACTTGGAAACCCAAACTCCGATGTCGTTGATATCGAGAAGCTGGCTTCCATCGCCCACGCACATAAGATCCCGCTGGTTGTCGACAACACATTCGCGACTCCGTACCTTGTAAGACCGATCGAGTACGGCGCTGATATCGTATTCCACTCCGCGACAAAATTCATTGGCGGCCACGGAACCACGATCGGCGGTGTGATCATCGACAGCGGCAACTTTGACTGGGAAGCAAGCGGAAAGTTCCCGTCCTTAGTTGAGCCGAACCCGAGCTACCACGGTGTAAGCTTCGTAAAGGCAGCAGGAAGAGCAGCATTCGTTACAAAGATCCGTGCGATCTTACTTCGTGATACAGGAGCAACGATCTCCCCGTTTCACGCATTCATTTTCTTACAGGGACTTGAGACACTGTCTCTCCGCGTAGAGCGCCATGTACAGAACGCATTAAAGGTTGTTGAGTACTTAAACAACCATCCGCTCGTAGAGAAGGTAAACCATCCGTCTGTATCTGATGATCCGGAACAGCAGAGACTCTACAAGAAATACTTCCCGAACGGCGGCGGCTCCATCTTTACCTTCGAGATCAAAGGCGGCGCAGAGGCAGCGAAGAAGTTTATCGATAACCTCGAGCTCTTCTCCTTACTTGCGAACGTTGCAGACGTAAAGTCCCTCGTGATCCATCCGGCATCTACGACCCACTCCCAGTTAAACGACGAGGAGTTGGCGGATCAGGGCATCAAACAGAATACGATCCGTCTCTCCATCGGTACAGAGAACATCGACGACATCATCGAGGATCTGGACGAGGCGTTTAAGACATTACAGGAATAATTGAATAGAAGCTGACAGGGCTGTGAATGTGTGAAGAGCATATTCACAGCTTTTTTTTCGTCCATTGTGTTTCATGTGGTTTTATACTATAATCATTTTATTACGATCGAGAGAAAGGTTGTCCATATGGGATTGTTTTCAAAATGGTTTAAGAGAGATACTGCAGGAAAAAGGCACCAGATACAGGCTTTGAGAGTCCGGAATGCCAGAAGCTGTGGGATCTTGGCAGATATATGAAAGCGATGTTGGAGGAGACGCGCTATATCGCAAAAAAGGATTTCCAGGATCATCTTCTGGAAGAAAAGAAGATTATAGAATACTTCGACGTGCTTCAGAGGAGTGGACTGTTAGATACATTCTGCAGAAAAAATGGAATGGGAACAGCTGCGGCGGAGGAGATTCTTGAGCAGTATGAAAAATTCGGTGAATTGGTCGATCAGCATAATGAGAATTATATCCAGCAGGCGATGATACAGGAAAAAGATTATCTGGATCACATTTTAGCGGATGTAGATCCGGCGATCGATCTGGATGAGGATCAGCGCCGTGTGATCCTCACAGAGGAGGATTACTGCCTGGTGATCGCCGGTGCTGGAGCGGGAAAGACAACAACGGTTGCGGCGAAGGTGAAATACCTGGTGGAGAAAAAACAGATCGACCCATCACAGATCCTTGTGGTATCCTTCACAAATAAAGCAGTGGAAGAACTGTGCGATAAAGTAAACAGGGATCTGAACATTGCATGTCCGATCTCAACATTCCATTCAACAGGAAACGCGATTCTCAGGAAACAGAATCCAGAACCATTGAATATTGTGGATTCCTCGAAATTATATTATGTCCTTCAGGATTATTTCCGGACAGCAGTCTTAAAAAATGAAGGTCTTGTAAACAACCTGATCCTCTTTTTCGCGTCATATTTTGACGCACCGTATGAAGGAAACGATCTGAATACCTTTTTCAATAAGATCGCAAAATCAAACTTTTCTACGATCAGAAGTGATCTGGATGAGTTTAAATGTCAGATACTGGACAGCCGCACTAAAAAGACCGTCACGATCCAGAATGAGCTGCTGCGTTCACATCAGGAGGTTGAGATTGCAAACTTTCTTTACCTGAACCAGATCGACTATGAATATGAGCCATTATATCAGTATAATATTCTCTTTGCTAAAAAGCCGTATACACCGGACTTCTTGATCCGCCAGGGTGAAAAAATTGCGTATATCGAACATTTCGGAATCACCCAGGATGGAAAAAATGACCGGTTCAGCGATGACCAGCTTGTTGCTTACAAGAAAGCAATCAATGATAAAGTGCAGCTGCACAGACAGCATGGCACAGACCTGATCTATACGTTTTCGAAGTATAACGACAGGAGACCGCTGTTAGAGCATCTGAAGGAAGAACTGGAGAAAAATGGTTTTGAACTGCGGCCGCGTTCCAACAAAGAGGTGATGGAAAAGCTGGTCACAACGGAAGAAAACCGTTATATCAGGAAACTGCTCAATCTGATCTGCCGGTTCATCACAAACTTTAAAACGAATGGATATCAGGCGGATGAATTTACCCGCATGTACCATTCCACACAGAATGTGCGGACAAGGCTTTTCCTTGATATCTGCAATGACTGCTATCTGGAATATGAACGGTATTTAAAAGAACATAATGCAGTTGATTTTCAGGATATGATCAATGAATCGGCGAGAATTTTAAGGGAAGTCAAGGAGATGAAGCAGCAGCTTGACTTTAAATACATCATTGTTGATGAGTACCAGGATATTTCCCGACAGAGATTTGATCTGGTGACAGCATTGTCAGAGGTTACAAATGCAAAAATCATTGCAGTAGGAGATGACTGGCAGTCCATATATGCATTCAGCGGGTCTGATATTACACTCTTTACAAAGTTTGCGGAGAAAATGGGGTATGCGGAGCTCCTAAAGATTGTAAATACATACCGAAATTCTCAGGAAGTGATCGATATTGCAGGAAACTTTATTCAGAAAAATAAAATGCAGATCACAAAGGAACTGAAATCACCGAAAAGGATCGAGGATCCGGTTATTATCTATACATATGATGGAACTTTAAAGAAACCAAACGAGGATAACCGGGCAGGAGTAAACTATGCGATCGCCCATGCAGTGGAGGTTGCACTGGAACAGATCATCGAATTCAATAGGAAAGAAGGAAAAACGGAAGATTCATCGATCCTTTTATTGGGAAGATTTGGTTTTGACGGGGATAAACTGGAGAAATCTGGACTGTTTGAGTACATAGGACGCGGAAATAAACTGAAAAGTGTCAAGTATCCGGAATTAAATATCACATTTATGACGGCACATGCTTCAAAAGGTCTTGGATATGATAATGTGATCGTTGTGAATGGACGAAATGAGACCTATGGTTTTCCGTCGAAGATAGAAGATGATCCGGTCCTTGCGTTTGTGATCAAGGGAGACCGGTCGATCGACTATGCGGAAGAGAGAAGACTGTTTTATGTTGCGATGACAAGGACAAAGAACCGTGTTTATTTCATTGCGCCGGAACAGAATCCGTCAGAGTTTCTTCTGGAAATCAAGAGGGACTATAAAAATGTGGTTTTGAAAGGAAATTGGAATGAGGAACCGCCGCAGAACAGTATCGCCCGGAAAATATGTCCGATGTGTGGTTATCCGATGCAGCTGCGCTATAAAAAGGCGTATGGACTAAAACTTTATATCTGCACGAATGAGCCGGAACTCTGCGGATTCATGACGAATGAATATGCGGCTGGAAAGCTTTCAATTTTAAAATGTGAGCAGTGCAGGGATGGATATTTGATTGTGAAACCGGGAAAGGAAAATACATATGTCCTCGGTTGTACAAATTATAAGAAGGATGGAACTGGGTGCGGAAAATTCCTGACAGCGAAGAAATACTATGAAATGTTTCATCTGACAGCAGAACCGGCTCCGCCGAAAAAATTTGCATCAGGACTTGATAAAAAACTGAAAATTCAAAGATAGTGACAGAGGATAAAAAAGAAGAACATCCGATACCTGCGATTCAGAAGGCAGAAACGGATGTTGTCATGTTTCAGAATGTCAATTTAAATGACTGTATTTTTACAATTCTGCAGTGCCTGTCCCATATCAGTGAAAAACATTATTATGGGGTCACGATACTGGTGGATGTGCTTCGAGGGGCACAGAGCAAGCGAATCACGGATGCGGAACTCGACAAAATACCGGAATACGGAAAACTTGGAATGCTTGACCGCGAATCTGTTGTATACATCGTAGAATGGCTGCTGGAACAGCATTACATTCTGAAAACAAAGCATCCGAAATACCCGGTCCTTCATCCTACTTATGAAGGGATGCATTATAAAGAGAGCATCACAGAGGAACTGTTAAAAGAGCTTGCAGAAAAATTGAGAGGTTAGCTCTGACACGGTCCCTTCACACGATTTAAGATCTCCTCAGCTGCCAGTCTGTGCTTTTCCTCGAGCTCATGCTTCTGGTCGAGGATCGTCTGGATTGTGATTCCGTCGAGATAATCCATGATGACGCGGTTTAAGCCTTCCCAGACCGGGAGCGTGTCGCAGGCGGAGCAACGTTCGCAGGGGTTTGGAGTGTGCTCGAGGCAGGAGACCGGGGCGAGGCTGCCTTCAGTGGTCTGTAAGATCGCACCGACGGTGCATTCCGACGGGGATTTTGCGAGTTTGTATCCGCCCTGGTAGCCGCGGGTGGTGGAGAGCATTCCGGTCTTGTTTAAGAGTGGAACGATCTGCTCTAAATATTTTTTTGAGAGACCCTGGCGGGCGGCGATGTCCTTTAAGGAGATAAAGCCATCGTCGGCATGTTCAGCCAGGTCGATGACCATGCGCAGTGCATAACGACCTTTTGTAGATATTTTCATGATTATTTCACCAATTTCAACAGTGATCTGACAAGATGTGAGATGCTCAGATCACTGGACTTCCTAAAAAATGTTATAATTGTGCCGATACGGAACAATTTTGCGATATTATTCTGCAGAAATACGCTCAGAGGGCATCCGCAGATGAAACAAACAAAGATTCCGCTCACATGCGGAATCCGGAACTGCTCTGATTATACTACAAAAAAGGTAGGCATTCAACCGACGTTTTGCTTTTTCTCAAGGTTGCCAGAAAAAAACACATGTGATAAAATAGAAGCAATCGTGGATCGAATCAGAAAGGAACCATAAATATTATGAAAAAGCTGGAAGATTATGTAGTAAGCATCCCGGATTTTCCGGAGCCGGGAATTATTTTCCGTGATATCACTTCAATTTTACAGGATTCGGACGGATTAAAGCTGTCGATTGATTCTCTCCTTGATATGGTGAAGGATGTAGATTTCGATGTGGTCGTTGGAGCGGAGTCCAGAGGATTTATTTTCGGAACACCGGTCGCTTACGCGATGGGAAAATCCTTTGTTCCGGCGAGAAAACCGGGAAAACTTCCGAGAGAGACCGTTTCCATGGAGTACGCCTTGGAGTACGGCACAGGAACCATCGAGCTCCACAAGGATTCCATCAAGCCGGGCCAGAAGGTCGTGATCATCGATGACCTGATCGCGACAGGCGGAACCGTGGAAGCAATCGCAAAGCTTGTGGAAGAGCTTGGCGGAGAGGTCGTTAAGATCTGTTTTGTGATGGAGCTTGCGGGATTAAAGGGAAGAGATAAACTGCAGAAATATGATGTGGATTCTGCGATCATTTACGAGGGGAAATAAGCTCGTCAGACAGGTTTGAGAGAACATGGCAGCAATGCCGGGAAAGTAAAAAGGTAATGCCGCCAGGGAACGCTAAAAAAGCGGTCTGGCGGCATTTTTACGTCACTGGGCATCCGGAAGAAACTGCCTGTGGCGATGATACAAGGCGGAAAGTGAGAACCAGAAGGTACCGACGAAATGTTTCACGGCTTCTGGAATGCCTGTTACCGTAAATAGAAAAGAGGATAAAAATGAGAGAGATCGTATTTAAAATGGAACGCCCGGGCCTTGTGGAGGTCGGTCAGGAGGTGGATGTCAGCGAGTCCATCACGCCGGTCAATGTGAATTACATGATCGAACCGGCGGTGGCGATGTCAGGACTGTTTCGGTTTACGGAGCGTTTGAAGAGCAGAAAGGGCATTGTGAAGGATATTATCCAGAATGACCGCGGGTATTATGTGACGGTGGAATTCGACGAGTGATCATGTAGAGGCCGGACTCTGTTTTCTGTGAAAAAACAGCAGAAACAGGAGATACATGGTGGATAAAAGAAGTATCTGCACTGCAGTCCGGAAAAAATCCGGGAGTCCTGCCGGAAGCGGAAGCGTTTCTGGAAAGAGCCGGAAGAGCCACAGGGCGCAAAGCAGGCAGAAAACAGGCTTTCCGATCAATATCCATGCGTTCCAGTCGCATGGGACGATCCTTCGGAGCGCCAGAATATGGAGCAGGGCTAAAAGCATCTCACTCGCCAGCATCCCCCAGAGGCATGCGCGGATCCCAAACTCCGGGATCCCGAACCACACGAAGGCGATGCGGATGAGAAGTGAGACCAGGTGATGGAAAAACGTGAGTTTCGTCTTTCCGAGCCCATTTAAAATGCTGCCGGATGAGGTGGCGAGATAGAGAAACGGGCAGAGCCAGGCGAGGATCTGAATGAAGGATCCGGCGTCCTGGCTTTTAAATATCTGTAAGCCCAGCGCATCTCCGAAGACTGTGAAGACCCCGATGCAAAAAATTCCGAGATAAAGGCTGTATCGGAAGGACATGGAGATCCCGGCGGCAATTCCGGAGTCGTTTCCGGCGGACTGGTGCCTCGCAGTGGCGGGCAGCAGGACCACAGCCAGGGAGTTTACCAGGGCCGATGGAAAGAGGACAAAAGGCATCGCCATGCCTGTGAGAGTTCCATATGTACTGACGGCCTGGGAACGGGTGAGTCCGTAGACGGTCAGGCGCTCCGGGATCATGATCGTCTCCGCGCTTTGCAAAAGGTTCAGGATGAGACGGTTTGCCATGAGTGGGGCAGCGAGGGCCAGGAGGGCGGCCATGGGAGAGAACAGATTGCCAGAGAGATCCGAAATTTGTTCGGAATTCCTGAAAAGCGGATTTTTTATGGAACTTTGGCCAATCCTGCAGGATCTGCCTGTATTTTCGTGAAATTCATGAAATAAAAGAAAAAATATCAGCACAAACAATGCCGACCCGGCTTCCCCGGCAACCAGCCCGAATACGGCAAGTGACACGGTGACCGGAATTCGTTTTTCGATGCAGACAGACACCAGCAGAAATACCGTAAAGATCCGGATCGTCTGCTCAAAAAGCTGGGCGGCCGCAGGGACGGAGACTTTTTCTTTTCCGTAATAGTACCCGCAGATGCAGGCATGGACAGAGGTACACGGAATCGCGAAGGCCATGACGGAGAGCAGCGGGGCACACCGCGGTTCCATGAGGACATGTTCCGCAAGAGGGCCCGAGAAGTGCCGGATCACAAAGGCGGCGGCCAGAGACATGGCGAAGGATAAAGAAAAACCAGAGAGCAGCGTCCGCTTCGCATGGTCCGGGTCCGCTGCGGTAAAGCGGGAGATGGCGGTCTGGATCGACCCGGCGCAGAGGGAGAAAAAGATTCCGTAGACTGGGAAGATCATCTGGTAGATTCCGAGTCCCTCCGCACCGATCGTCCGGGAGAGAAAGATCCGGTAGAAAAAGCCGAGGACCCGGGAAAGAAGTCCGGCGGCGGTGAGGAGAAGGGTTCCAGTGATCAGTGGGTGAGTTTTATGGGATAAAGGCATGGGCAGCTCCGTTGAGGCAGAAGGCTTCTGTTATATATATGTGGAAATAAGAGAGGGATATGACGGCTGAAACCGCTGAAAATACGGGGATTTCCTAAATACTTAGCGAGTTACTGTGTATTTCTGAAAAAACATAAGATTACCGGTTGAAATTCCCAACCGGTTTCGTATATAATGTAGGATATCTGTGGCTTGTCTGCGCCTTTTTGGGCGCTGACTCACGGGTCATGGCATAAAATAAATGGTAACAGTTCAGCCTTGCGGCGGTATAACAGCAAGACTGGATGATCAAGCTTTACAGAAAGGCGGAACAATGAAAAAAGTAATCTATCTCGACAATGCGGCTACGACAAAGGTACGTCCGGAAGTCGTGGAAGCCATGCTGCCGTTTTATACAGAATATTACGGAAACCCTTCCGCGGTATATGAGTTTTCCACACCGTGTAAGGAAGCCCTCGCAAAAGCAAGAGAGACTGCAGCAAACGCTCTCGGCGCGAAGGACAATGAGATCTACTTCACAAATGGCGGTTCCGAGTCCGACAACTGGGCTCTGATCGCGACTGCGGAGGCTTACGCGTCCAAAGGAAAACACATCATCACAACAAAGATCGAGCACCACGCGATCCTTCACACATGTGAGTATCTCGAGAAGCGCGGCTATGAGATCACCTACCTCCCGGTAGACGAGTTCGGCTCCGTTTCCATTGACGAGTTAAAGAAGGCGATCCGTCCGGATACGATCCTGATCTCTGTAATGTTTGCAAACAACGAGATCGGAACGATCCAGCCGATCAGGGAGATCGGTGAGATCGCCCATGAGAACGGGATCATCTTCCACACCGACGCAGTTCAGGCATTCTGCCACGAGCCGATCAATGTAGATGAGTACCATATCGATATGCTAAGTGCCAGCGGCCACAAATTCCACGGACCGAAGGGAGTCGGCTTCCTCTACATCAGAAAAGGCTTAAAGCTCCGCTCCTTCATCCATGGCGGTGCCCAGGAGAGAAAACGCCGTGCCGGAACTGAGAATGTGCCGGGAATCGTCGGTCTCGGAAAAGCTGTCGAGATCGGAATGGCAGAACTTGAGAATAATAAGAAGAAAGAGACAGAACTCCGCGATTACCTGATCGGACGTGTTATGGACGAGATTCCGTACACACGCTTAAACGGTCACCGCACAAACCGTCTCTCCAACAACGCGAACTTCGCGTTCCAGTTCATCGAGGGTGAGTCCTTACTCATCATGCTGGACATGGACGGAATCTGCGGATCCAGCGGATCTGCATGCACATCCGGTTCCCTGGATCCGTCCCATGTGCTCTTAGCTATCGGACTTCCGCACGAGATTGCGCACGGATCCTTACGCCTTACCTTAAGCGAGGAGACAACGAAGGAAGAGATCGACCATACTGTAGACTGCCTTAAGAAGATCGTGGAGAAGCTTCGCGCAATGTCCCCACTCTATGAGGATTTCATTAAGAAGAACAGAAAGTAAGAGGAAAAAATAATGTATTCAGAGAAAGTAATGGACCATTTCCAGCACCCGAGAAACATGGGAGAAATTGAGGACGCCAGCGGCGTAGGTACTGTCGGAAACGCAAAATGCGGCGATATCATGAGAATCTATCTCGACATTGATGACGAGACACATATCATTCGTGACTGTAAGTTTAAAACATTCGGCTGCGGTGCTGCCGTTGCCACAAGCAGTATGGCGACAGAGATGGTAATGGGAAAGACGATCGAGGAAGCGATGGAAGTAACCAATAAGGCAGTTATGGAAGCACTTGACGGACTTCCGCCGGTAAAGGTTCACTGCTCCCTGCTTGCAGAGGAAGCGATCCATGCAGCACTCTGGGATTATGCAGAAAAGCACCATATCGAGATCAAAGGCTTACAGAAGCCGGTGTCCGATATCAGTGAGCATGAAGAGGACGAGGAATATTAATGAAGAAAAAAGTCGTGGTGGGAATGTCAGGAGGCGTGGACTCATCGGTTGCGGCCTGTCTTTTAAAGGAACAGGGCTATGATGTGATCGGTGTCACCATGCAGATCTGGCAGGAAGAGGATTCCTGTACCGTTGAGGAAAACGGCGGATGCTGCGGACTCAGCGCGGTGGAAGACGCGAGACGTGTCGCGTGGACCCTTGGAATTCCCTACTATGTTATGAACTTCCGGAAAGAATTCCAGAAGAATGTCATTGACTATTTTGTTGCGGAGTATCTGCACGGACGGACACCGAATCCGTGCATTGCCTGCAACCGCTATGTAAAATGGGAGGCGCTTTTGGAGCGCAGCCTGGAGATCGGCGCCGATTATATTGCGACCGGTCACTATGCCCGCATCAGCCAGTTGCCGAACGGACGTTACACGATCCGCAATTCCGTGACAGCGGCAAAGGACCAGACTTACGCGCTCTACAACCTGACCCAGTTCCAGCTTTCCAAAACTTTGATGCCGATCGGTGATTACACGAAGGACGAGGTGCGAAAAATCGCCGAGGACCGTGGACTTGCCGTAGCAAAGAAGAAGGACAGTATGGAGATCTGCTTCGTTCCGGATAATGATTATGCCGGATTTATCGAGCGGGAAGCCGAAAGTGTTCCGGGAAGCGGAAACTTTGTGGATAAAAATGGTGTGATCCTTGGAAAACATAAGGGGATCACTCATTACACGGTCGGTCAGAGAAAGGGCTTAAACCTCGCGATGGGCCATCCGGTGTTTGTCACAGGAATTCGCCAGGAGACGAACGAGGTTGTGATCGGCGAAGGAAATGATGTATTTTCCGATCATCTGATCTGCAGGGATGTGAACTGGATGGCGATCGACGGACTTCATGGCGAGGAGAGAGAAGTTCTCGCGAAAATCCGCTACAGCCACAAGGGATCTCCGTGTATCATCAGGGAACTCCCGGACGGAACCGTGGAATGCCGGTTTAAAGAGCCGCAGCGTGCGATCACGCCGGGACAGGCAGTTGTATTTTATGAAAATGAATGCGTAGTCGGAGGAGGAACGATCCTATGAGCAGGATGAAAAAGGGAAACGGACTCCTCCGATTCCTTATTTCTGCGGTCTTTTTTGCACTGGTGCTTTCCGGCTGCAATGGGACGAGAAAATATGAGGCGGTGGATCTGAGCAGCGAGACTGCGGCAGCGGAGTCAGAAAGCGGATCCGGCGAGGAACAGGGAACGGAAAATTCCGATGAAGCTGATCTTCAGGCACTGGGCAATCCTGCCGGGGAGATGATGAGCGCAGATCAGGCGGCCGAAAGCTCGCAGGATGCGGAATCGGTCTCCGAATCAGAGGAGATGTCGGAGGAGGAGAGTGTCGCGGCAGCGAGAGAGTCAGCGGCGGAGGCTTATACAGCCGCGGCGAACGATGACGCGGAGACTGCTCCGGAAGTTCCGTTTAACGGACATACCGTCGCGATCGATGCGGGACACCAGGCGAAAGCCAATACTTCCAAGGAGCCGATTGGCCCGTCCTCTTCGACGATGAAGGCGAAGATGCCGGAAGGCTCGGTTGGAACGGCGAGCGGCGTCCCTGAATATGAGGTCACTCTTGCGGTCGCAAAAAAGCTTGAGACAGAGCTCACAAACCGCGGATACCATGTCGTCATGATCCGGACGAGCAACGATGTGAACATGAGCAGCGCGGAGCGGTCCGTCGCAGCAAATCAGAGCGGCGCGGATATCCTGATCCGGCTTCACGCGGATTCCATGGACAACTCTGGTGTCTATGGGGCATTAGCAACCTGTATGACAGCCCAGAACCCTTACAACGCGTCTCTTCATGACAAGAGCTACAATCTTTCAAAAAAGATCGTGGATACCGTCTGCGGGACGACAGGAACGAAGAATCGAGGCGTCCAGGAGACGGACAGCTCCTCCGATATCAACTGGTGCGAGATCCCGGTCTGTGTGCTCGAGATGGGATTCTTAAGCAATCCTGACGAGGACACCTGGCTTCAGGACGATGGCTACCGGGGAAAGATCGCGAGCGGCATCGCGGGAGCGGTGGATGCGTATTTTGCGGAGGGGAATTAAAATAAATTTTTTAAATCCTCTATACAAATCGAAAAAAATATGTATAATAATATATAGTCTGCTTTTTCAAAAAGCAGACAATCCGGAGACGTAGCGAAGCGGCCGTAACGCGGCGCACTCGAAATGCGTTTATCGGTTCATCCCGGTACGAGGGTTCGAATCCCTCCGTCTCCGCTCGAAACCCTTGATTTTTCAGGGGTTTTTCTTATTTACGCGAATAACGGGTCAAAGTCCGCACTTGCGCGAGACCTTGGCGACTGTCGCGATAATAAGGGGACACTCGCGAAGTGTGTTTTCATTTGTTTAACAGGGAATTTTCTGTTAAGCAAAAGGGCACGATGTGCCAATGAGATGCACTTGTGGAAGAAGAAAATTGGCGCAGGCGATCGCGCTCGGCGTGAGGAAAAGGCCGTCCGGTGAGGACAGCTTTTTATGTATGAAATCGACCGTTTGTCGACCAGATAGGAAAATGTTATGCTTTTCCTGGCAGAACATCTGCCAATGTGTCCGCATCTATGGTTTGGACGGAATTTTGCCACAAAGTCTTAGATGTGTGACAACGAAAACGTAAGAAGTTCTTAATAAAAAAAGAGGGAAATTGTAGTATACTTGTGAAGACTTAAAGAAAACTGTTTGTAGTCGTTCAGCATCTTTATAGTTACAACGGTTTCTTGTGCAGCTTTGAAGATGGAAAATATTAAAAAAATAAAACACGGGCAGAGAAGAAAGGCGGAATCAGAATGTTTCAGAAAAAATTTCGATATATGGCAGCAGTCCTTGCGGCACTAATGATCACACAGGGCAGTTTTACCACGTTTGCGGATGAGATCGGACCGGGTTATGATGAGCAGAATAAGGCATCCACGGATACCAGTGTAACGGATCCTGTAAATGCATGGAAAAAGGTAAATGGTGTTTATGTGGATAATAATGGAAAAACAATAGAGGGAGCGCTTCTCCGCGGTATCAGTGTTGCAAAATGGCAGGGAGATATCGACTGGGCGAAGGTTGCGGCAGATGATATATCATTCGCTTTTATTAAGATGATGTCTTACGGATATGAGGGTGGTTACACCATGGATCCGAATTATGAGAAAAATATGAAGGGTGCTTTGGACAACGGAGTTCAGGCAGCTCCATATGTTTATCTTCAGACGAAAACTGTGGAGGAAGCGAAGGCGGCTGCAAAATATGCTGTAGAAAAAGTATCCGGATACAATGTAAAGTACCCGATCGCTGTGGATGTAGAGTCAAAATATATCCTGGAGCTTTCGGTTCAGGAGCTCACGGATGTGGTAAACGCATTCTGTGATACGATCGCTGCGGCAGGCTACACACCGATCGTCTACAGCGACTACAGCAAATTTACGACCGAGATGGACACAAAGCAGATTCATTATGATATCTGGCTTGCGAGATACGGCGCGGACGGTACATACGAGGGCCGCACGATCTGGCAGTGTACGGATAAGGGGCATGTAAACGGAATCAACGGAAATGTATGCCTGGAATTCGCTTACAAGGATTATGCTCCGGTCACTAAGGGAATCGCGGTGGATACCGGTGAGTGGAAGAATGAGAGCGGCAAATGGTACTTCTACCGTGATGGCGGAAGAATGAGCGGCTGGGTCAATCCGGATGGATACTGGTATTATCTGGATCCGTCTGAGTTAGGTGCTATGGTGACAGGCACGACGATGACAATCGATGGCGTCAGCTATACGTTTGATGCGAATGGTGTGATGCAGTAAAACCGGAGCTTCCGGGGAACGGGCGGCAGATCAGCACATTTTGGATGCTTTGTGGCCGGGAAAATGGTATGCTTTCTGCGGAAATGCGCAGTGAGCGGATAAAGGTTTCAGGATAGAATAAAGGATAAAAAAGAAGAACGGGGACGCGGTCTCTTGATGAGATCTGCGTTCCTGTTCTTCTTTTTGTAGATATACATTTAAAGTAACTGTTCAGTAGGTCTGCGCACTTGCTGCGCTGACCGTAAGAAAACATAGGCTGGAAGGCAAAAATCCCATCAGCGAAGCTGATCTGGAATGGATTTTTGCACGTAACTATGAAGGTACTGAATAGTTACCATTTAAAAATAATTCCTGTTAATGGATTCTACAGGTGACTTTAGCGTGTGGGAAAACTGGTACTTACGATGATTGGTGGAAAACGCTGTTTTTATTCCTCCCATGGAAGATCCACGATCGTCGGCTCGTGATGAACAGCCGGAAGAAATTTCTCCATGATATCGGACGTTTTGAGCTTCATGCTTGTGGTGTTGATACACGGATGGCAGCCGAAATACTCGTCCTTTAAGACGTCAGAATCGATCAGAAGCTTTACATGGTTCTCAGGGTCATTCATGAGTCCCATGATGCTGACAGATCCGGGAGTCAGACCAAGAAATTCCTTCATATGGTCATCATCCGCAAAGGAAAGTCTCGCGGAACCGATCTGTTTGGAGAGAACCTTCGTTTTGAATTTCTTATGTCCAGGCATCAGGAGAAGGTAGAATTTCGTCTTCTGGGCGTTGCAGAGGAAGAGGTTCTTGCAGATATGGATCCCAAGGACTTCGTCGGCACCGTTGCATGCGTCGATGGTGAATGCGGCCTCATGGTCAAAGCGCATGTAGGGAATATTTAAGGAGTCCAGGAGATCGTAGGTGCGGATTTCGGTCTCGATTCGTCCAGTGACGTCCTTCGGGCGTCCGGATTCGGCAACAGGGGTATTGGATTCATTATTCATGATTTGTTTTTCGGCAGTGTCTGGAGTGTCCAGATGCTGCGTCCTTTCTTGAAAATGTGAGGAACAGTTACAACTGGTTTTACTGATGCTTTGCATTCTAAGCCGGCAAAATCTGCATGTATCATGCGGTATTTTCAGCTCAGAAAATGCCCAACTGTGTATAACGGCCGGAATTGTCCCAGATAAAAAGTTTCAGTGGAATATTCCGGGAAAAAACGCTATACTTTATGTGTTATTATAATCATCCGCATTCCGGGAATCAAGCGGAATGTTTCAGATAAGAATGGAGAAATATTTATTATGGAATACAGGGAAAAGAAGTTTAAAGGTGCCGGGGAGAATGGAAAGAAGAGCTGGAAGAAAGAGAACGCTGGCAGAAACGGGAATAATGGAAGAAATGTGAACGGGAAGACCGAAAGAAATAGCGGAAGAAAAGAAACGCAGAATTTCGTCAGCGGTACAGAGAAAAGAAACGGAAGAAACTACGGAAATCAGGATAAAAGTGTAGAAAAAAAGCTGGGATATATTGATGAAAAATTAGAAAAAAAGTATGGCGGAGCATGGAATCCTACAGGGGAGAAAAACGTGAACGCTGGTGACAAAAAGAAGGCGGCATCCGCAGCCAAACGCCAGGATGACCGCAAAACAGCACATGTTCGAGGAAAAAATGCATCTGTCCAGGCAGAAGCAAAAACAGAGCGGAAAAAATCCCTCTGTCCACATTTCAAGACCTGTGGCGGCTGTCAGTATCTGGATATGCCATATGAGAAGCAGTTAGAGCACAAAAAGAAAGAGGTTTCTGATCTTCTCCGCCCGTTCTGCAGGGTTGAGGAGATCATCGGCATGGACGACCCGTTCCATTACCGGAACAAGGTCCATGCAGTCATGGCCCGCGACAGGAAAGGCCGTATCATCTCCGGCGTATACAAAGAGGGAACCCACACGGTTCTCCCGGTGGAGACATGCCTGATCGAGAACAAAAAGGCGGATGAGATCATCGGAACGATCCGTGAACTTCTTCCATCCTTCAAAATGAAGGTATTCGATGAGGATACCGGATACGGCTTCCTGCGCCATGTCCTGGTGCGCACCGCCCATGCCACAGGGGAGATCATGGTAGTCCTGATCACCGCGTCCCCGGTGTTCCCGTCGAAGAACAACTTCGTGAAGGCGCTCCGAAAGGTTCACCCGGAGATCACGACCGTGGTGCAGAACGTAAATGGCCGCGACACCAGCATGGTCCTCGGGGAAAAGGAACATGTGCTTTACGGACCTGGATTTATTGTCGATGTCCTCTGTGGCAAGAAATTCCGGATCTCCTCAAAATCCTTCTACCAGATCAACCCGGTTCAGACGGAGAAGCTCTACAACCTGGCGATCGAGGCAGCAGGACTCACCGGAAAAGAGACCGTTGTTGACGCCTACTGCGGAATCGGAACCATCGGAATCGTCGTAGCGTCTGCCGCGAAGGAAGTCATTGGCGTCGAGTTAAACAAGGATGCCGTCCGGGATGCCGTAACAAACGCGAAGGCAAACGGCGAGAAAAACATCCACTTCTACAACAACGATGCCGGAAAATTCATGGTCCAGATGGCCTCCCAGAACGCTCATGCCGATGTGGTATTTATGGATCCGCCGAGAAGCGGAAGCACAGAAGAATTTATGGATGCTGTAGCGATCTTGAATCCGGACCGCGTGGTCTATGTGTCCTGCAACCCAGAGACGCTGGCGAGAGATCTGGCGTATTTTAAGAAGAAAGGGTATAGGGCGGAGAAGGCATGGGCTGTGGACCAGTTCCCGGCCACCAGCCATGTGGAGACGGTAGTACTGCTTTCCCACAAAAAGCCAGACGGACATATCAACGTAAAAGTTGAGTTTGGTGAGGGTGAGGGAAAAGTTCCGCTTGATAATATCGCTAAAAGAGCCGAAGAATACAAGCCCAAGGAACGAGTGACCTACAAAATGATAAAGGAGTACATAGAAGCTAAATACGGCTTCAAAGTACATACCGCATATATCGCAGAGGTAAAGAGAGATTTAGGCTTGCCAATGTATGATGCTCCTAATGCGGTAGAAGAATTGAAACAGCCGAGGAAGCATCCGACAGCGGAGAAAGTGGAAGCGATAAAGGATGCGTTGCAGCATTTTGAAGTTATTAAATAAACAGTATTTTTCTACGAAAGGAGGGGAAATTTGTTGATGGAAAATTTCGATATAGTGAATGAAATATATAATGAAATATTTTGCAACATACAGCACGGGAACATTGACCTATTTTTATGCGGTGCAGCAAGTACAAAAGAAAAAACTTCTTATAGAGATATTATCAGGGGCAAATTAGAAGATAATGCCAATTTATCGATATTATATCCCGAAGATATGTTTATGGAGATGCTTAATAGAAAGAAATATGATTTACTAACATTAGAAAAGTTTTTGGCAAGCAACAGCGACATAATCTTGATTGTTTGCGAAAGCCCCGGTTCGTTCACCGAATTAGGAGCATTTGTTAATAATAGTGAGACGTTAGAAAAAGTAGTAGTTTTATTGCAAACAAAATATAAAAATGCCAAAAGTTTTATTAGGCAAGGACCTGTAGAGTATGTCAGAATGAAAAATAAAAATAACGTAATTTATTTCAATAACAATATTGATGAAGCCGTAGAAAAGATTAAAAAGTATTTGAGAAACAGATTTTGGTATTTAGGGTATAAAAGGAAAGAACCAAAACTCAAAGACTTAAACTTGATTTCTGGTCAATATTATTTTATAATTTTATTGTTGTACTTCTATCAAGAATTAAATGTAAAGACGTTGGTAGCAATTCTAAAGGATTTATATAAAATGAAGTACAATATAGAAGAATTTGATATTATTTATTCATCTGCAATAAAAAGATTGTTTAAAGAAGGCTTGATTAAAAAAGAAGAGTCCGCTGGGAAAGTAATCCAATATAAGCTTACAGATAAAGGATATGGTTTTGCTAATCTTCTTTTATCATATGTTTCTTTAGAAAATAGGACGAGGACTATTGATAAAATAAGATTGAAAATTATATATAGTCAATATTATTAGCACTGCTTTCTTAGAACGTTACAGATACATATCTGTTTACGGAAGATGGTTCGTCTTCCTAAGAAATTTAACAAACACAGAGTTACTCCAATCAATGGAGAAACTCCACGACAGTGAACTTCCTCCATTGATTGGAGACAAAGAGATTTAAGGTAAGGAAGTGGTGCTAATTTTATGAAAAAGTATAGTAATAAAACAGTTATTGAATCTTTAGGACTTCCAATGTTGACTTGTTTTGATGATTTGGTTAAGGAATTAAGTTTAAGTGGAAAACTTGTTTATTGGTTAACAAAACAGGATGCTGAAGGAAGATACAAAACTTTTTTTATTGAAAAAAAAGATGGTGATAAAAGAAAGATTAATGCACCGTCCCTATCGTTAAAGATAGTTCAAAGATGGGTTTTGGAAAATATCTTATATAAGATAAAAGCATCACAATATTCATATGGATTTACGAAAGGAGACCGAAAAGGCTCTCCATTGGTGTATTGTGCGGAAAAACATAAAAACAATTTATATGTATTTAAATTAGACTTAAAGGATTTTTATCCTTCGATTAAGCGAGAGAAAGTGTATTATGCTTTTGCAAATATAGGATATAATGCTGATGTATCAAATTTACTAACAAACATATGTGTTGTTGATGATGAATTGCCACAAGGAGCTGTTACATCGCCGTATCTTGCTAATTTGATTTGTAGAAAATTAGATTTGAGGATAGCAGGGTATTGCAATAAAAGGAATATTGTATATACAAGGTATGCTGATGATTTGACATTTTCTTGTGATGATAGAGAATTATTAAGAAAAATATACGGCATGGTTAAAAAGATAGTCGAAGATGAGGGCTTTTGTTTAAATCAAAAGAAAACTGTTTTCATGACACCTAAAAGTCATAAGGTAGTATTAGGTGTAACGATAAATGATAGTTTATTAAAGGCTCCAAAAGAAATCAAAAAAAGTATACGTGCAATGATACATTATGAAGTAGCCACTGGTGATTACACTATAAATGATAAAATACGTGGTTATGTAGCTTATGTAGATTCTATAGAAAAGAATTATAAGAACAAATGTATAAGTTATTTACAAAAATTATCTGAATCGACACTTTGCCTATTTCCAGATGTCGTAAAAGCATATAACAGTAACAAAATATATAAAGAACTACCAGATATGATAGAAAAACGAGCAACAGATTTTGTTGAATTAAAAGATGCAGATGATTTTTATGATATGATATATTATGAACATGAGGAATATTTAATTTCAAATGGTTTATTAAATGAAAAGGAAGATATAACGGATTTAGAAGAACCATTTTAAGAGAAAATAGTGGTAGAATTATTTTGCGATTGTATTTATTAACAGTTGCACAGGCAGCTATCGCAAATAGGTAGGAGTTCTCTTTCCTTTGAATTGCCGCTTAGTTTCGAGCAGGCAGCAGCCTATCGAAAGGCTAACGGACAGTATGTAAGGAAAAATCAGTGGAGAGATACCACTGTAAGGGAATTCATAGACCTTGATTAACAGTTAAATATGATAAGCGTATCATTAGAAATAGTGGTACGCTTATTTTTTTGCCCCTTTTTGCAGATTTGTCCTTTCACCCGCTTTCCAATATAATGAAGCAAGATTTTGGCAGATCAAGGCTATAACGTAAGTGCAAAATATTGCTACGTTACTCGTAAATTACGCTTGCACCAAAATGATAGATGCAAGCGTTTTACTTTATTTTAGTTTTGGCAGTTCGCTTTTGCAGTCTCGCTCCATGGAGCAAGATGTTCCAGCTGTTCATCTGACATTTTATCATTTGGCCGTTGTGATAAGAGATATGTCAGATATTTATAGATATTCAGATCATTCGCTTTTGCCATCTCAACCATTGTATACACAATAGCACTAGCGGTGGCTCCTTTCGGACTGGCACTGAACAGCCAGTTCTTCCGGCCAACCGTGAATGGTCTGATCGCATTTTTACTGAGATTATTTGAAAGACTGCAGTGTCCGTCTTCTAGGTAGGTCATCAGGGTGTCTTTCCGATTTTGGGCATAGTTCACCGCTTTCGCCAAACGGGTTCCTTTGTTTGGGTGCTGTTGATCCAGCCAATTCCAGAATGCATCCAGTATCGGCTTCTCCTTTTCAAGACGGAACTGTTTTCTCTGCTCCGCAGTATGTTTTTTTGCTTTTGAGTATCTCTCACAATCAAACAGCTTGGAACAGAACTGTACTCCCTGCACTGCCGGAAGGCTG
>ERZ837590.622-NODE-622-length-26789-cov-4.081582_pt1 | contig 26789 bp, 34 predicted proteins | sample MGYA00519573_ERZ837590 | MGnify/ENA primary metagenome ERZ837590 (study PRJEB31850, sample SAMEA3708820) | human gut metagenome | biome: human gut; feature: human-associated habitat; material: faeces | place: China | collected 2014 ... | reverse complement strand
CTGATTATTTTCGTAGCGGTCACAAATAATCCACCACCAACAAGACCGGTAAATACATCACTGAATGAAATATTATCGTGAATCCAGCTAATACCTTTGCTAATATATTCACCGATTAGGGCTATCCCTTTAGATACAACACTTCCTATGGTTGTGAATATAGAGTGGAAGTGCGAAAGGTTGTCAGTTATATAAGAAAAGGTCTTTGATACAGCATTGCTAAGTGTATCAAGTACTCCAAGAAAACCATCAATCTTAAACTTCTTATTCAGATCATCCGAGACATTGTCAATGATGTTTAGAAAAGAAACTAACAGACCTGATATGAAATCAATCCCTTTACCTAATCCATTTGCTATTGAATCCATTTTGATTGATTCATTCATTTTTGATATTACTTCACCTATAGCCGCTCCTAAATTAAGTAAATGACTAGCCAAACTAGATACACCTTTTGAAGTTGCAAGTTTTAATATAGCACTCCCAATTCCACCGATAATTTTCGTACCAATAGAGACTATTGAAAAGAGACCTTCAAAGGTTTTCTCTAGTTTAGCTGCTGCTGAATCTGAGAGTCGCATTTTGGCTGTCATATTACGGACGTTTTCGGTAATCTTTAAAAGCTGTTTAGCTGTTGCAGGTGGAAATACATAATTAAATGCTTCTTTTATGGGTGTTGTAACTGATAGTAATGCATTAAAAGCGTTTCGAAATGAATCGATCATGGCGGTTCTTCCACCTAGATCAGCCCATTCTTTTACAATGGCATTTCGAGCATCGGACGATTTATTTATAGCATCGCTCAGTATATTACTTACAGAGGTCCATAATTCACGAGCTTCTTCGAAATCTCCAATAACAGTTCGCCACGTCTCTGTCCAACCTGAGCCAAGTGCTTCCTTCAGAGTATCAATCAACTGACTGAATGTTTTGACCTTTGTAGCTGCATCGCCGGCGGTCTTGGCCATATCAGCCATCTGTTTTGCTTCTTCTTTCGAATACCCCTGATCCACAAATTTTTTGACAGCGGCTTCATATTCTTCTTGTGTATCAGCTGCTGTTGAAAATTGATCAAGTGTCTGAGTAAGTACTTCTGTGGTAAGCCATCCTGTCTGTAACGATTCTCGGAACGATCCTTTTGCTGCTATCGCTGCTTTTGCTCCAGTCTGTAAGTGCTCAGATGTCCTTATCAAAGCATCCTGAAATACCTGTCCTCCCATACCGGCATTTACAACTGAGTTCCAGTCCATAAGTTTAACTGTACCGGCTGCGATCGCCTGAGATAGCTGGTACATTGCGGTGGATGCTTGCTGAGAAGTTGAGCCTGACACAGCAGCAAGGTTTGCAATACCCTTAATAGAAGACACTGAAGTACCAAGTTTTACGCCTGCTGCGGTAAACGTACCGATGTTTCGAGTCATTTCTGTAAAGTTATAAATGGTTTTATCAGCATAATGGTTCAAATCATCAAGTGCAGCATTTACCATTTTGACATTAGTACCTTCTTTTTGGGTATTGGCAAGGATTGTTTGTACTGCATTCATCTGAGTTTCGTACTCAGCAAATCCATCTTTTACAGGCTGGATGGTCAGAGCTGATATCATACGTTTACCAGCATTTACAGCTGAATTCGTAATATTGGCTAATGCAGTGACGGCCATAACTTCTAAAGCAGAGAATTTCATGCGAACTGTTTCAACACCATTATACAGACCTGACATGTCTACTTTCTTAGCTGCTGCACTAACTGTTTCAAGACTTTTAGAAGAATCTTTGAAGTTCAGAGCTTTCTTCAGTTTGTCTAACGTCCCCATGGATGTGGTGACATTCCGTTCGAACTGAGCATTATCAAATCGCATTTCGACAACTTTTTCATCTACTGTTTTACTCATAGCTTTGTAACCTCCTTCCAAGCGTCATCTGCTAATTGTTTAAAAAGAGGCTGAATCGCAGGGTTGATATAATCAATACCCTCGACCCAACCTCCTGTGCCGGTACCATGTCCGTACTGTAAGATGATTGCTATTGGAACACCTTTGTTCACATTGGAGTTATAAAACTCAAGTGAAACAGATCCATTTTGACGTTTTATCTCGTAATACCATGATGATGCAGTTTTTCCTGTTTCTTTTGGAGTAGCAGACGAAAGGGCTTCAACTCCTGCACGACCGTACTTATCAAGCACACCTATCTTGGCAGTTTCTCTCAGTCGTTCAAAGTAACGATTCAACTTTGAAAAGTCACCTTTTTGCTTGAAATTGATAGTACTACTCATGTAACTCACCCCTAAAAATGTAAAAAAAAAGGAACCATGATTTTTTTTCACAGTCCCTATTTTTTTACTTCAATGCTTTAAGTTCATCTAAAATGTCTGCTAAACGTTCTCCGTTTTGTTTTCTCTGATCGATCTCGACCCACTCGGAATTCGTCAATTCTCTACGCAATTTCCAATAGTGTCCTAACGAACGGTCATAACAATACAAATCTTTCAAGTTCTTCTCTTTGTTCAACCTAACCTGCTTGGTAATCGTTTTTGCTCCAAACGCTACTCCACTGATTAAAGTTGGACCAACAAGCATAACTATCTCTTTGTTATTGTGTATCCAATTCATAGCACTATCGACTTTGTTCTGGAATTTTTCTTTCCGCTCACGCCTTTTTGCCTCTTTTTCAAAGTCAACAATTTCGATTTTTTCATTTTTCTTAAACATAATAATTGCTCCTCTCGTAATTGAATAATATTTTCTCATAAGAGTGCATGATTATTGTGCGAAGAAAAAGAAAGAGCCTGTTATGTTCAAGCCCTCTCATTTTGAAAATGTTAATGATTAGCAATTCGTTTTGCAATTACACCTGCTATGCTTCCTACAGCGTACATGCATACCGTTATTTTCATTCGATTCGCCATTAGGATGTCAGCATCAATAAGTCTATTACCATTCTTAAACGTCTTAATAGTTGCTTTTCTGTATGCTGGCTCCGATAACTTATCACTTAGTTTCAACAACGGTGATACGCTACTATTCATTTTCTTTGCTCCTGCTAAAAATAATTTATTAATCATAATCATACCTTCCTTTCATAAAAGGATGTGTTTTAATTGCGAATGTATTGACTTTTAGCACTCGATGTGTTAGAGTGCTGATTAAGAAGTTTATTAATACATCAAGCAGGAGATACGTTATGAAGAAAGAAAAACTTCAAGCTCTTATCCAAATTATCGCAGGCATTATGATGAAACTAATAATGACTAATTAATAGACCGGAGGTGATATGTTATGATCGATTATAAATGGATGCGATGGGTCGAGAAAAACGGCTACGTCAATGATAATGGTAAGCGAGTTTATGGAACAGCTGCTTTAAATCATGTATTACACACTAATTCAAAAGCCAAAGCTACTGTAAAAACACATGCTAATACACCTATTTTGAAATTAACACCGCGATACATTAAGCTCGGCAAAGAATTTATAGCTAAACGTTTCTCTGCATAACCATCTTAAAGAAGTCGTAACCAGCGGCTTCTTTTTCTTTTACTCCGGTCTATTAATTAGTCATTATTAGTTTCATAAATAAAGAAAAGAGCCTCTATTACAAGACTCTTTTTCTTAATTCTTCTGGAGTTATTTCTTTGGCTTCATCAAATACTCCTGCTGCAAACATATCAATAATTGTCGCCCAATGTCGTTTATGTTCCGCTTTGTCAATGACGTCCCAACTATCAGACGGATTGTTATCGTCTATTCCTATATAAAAATAGGTATTATCTTCCAAAACTCTGATAATATTTTGCTCTAAAAGCGGTTTTATAGATGACTGTTCATAATCGTATATGTTTAGTTCTTCATATTTCATTGCCGCATTACTCCTTTCCATAACAGCATATGCAATTTTAACGATTTTCAACGTATTTCTTTATGGCGTCAAAGTTAATTTCAGCATTATCGAGACGTGCAATTGTGAGTGAATCGTTTGGATTCATCATTCGCCAATATAAAGAGCTTACCACTGAATCATCTCTATTGTTCTGTCCATCAAAGAATTTAACGACGCCGTCTTTTATTGTCCAGTTAAACGCGTGTCCTCCACCTGTTTTAAGCTGAACAGCACATACTCCAGATGCATTCTTGCCAAATTTGTTTACCAGCATTTCTGAAGCATCTTTTGGAGATTTTCCAAATTTCACAGCAGAACCGTCAATCACTTTAGCTCCTTTGAAACAGTTCTCAACAACTCCACCCAACATCTGCTGTTTACCGCCTGTATCTTTAGCGATAACATCGTATCCTTTGGTTCGTAAATATGATGCTATACTACAGAATGTACAGTTATTTTTATAAAACATCACTGGTCTTTCAATCTTAAGTCATTTGCCCAATCGGTTTCAAAAGCACGCTCTCGTGAAAAATAAAAAAGAAAGAGTCCTACCTTTATGATAGGGCTTTTCTTAATTCCTCTGGAGTTATTTTCTTTAACGTATCTAATCGCTCAAGAACTTCTGGTGTATCAAATAATTGGGTTATAGATGTAGTTGACACTAACCTGTTATTTCGATTTACCATCCAAAACGAGTCTCCACAACTACCAGACTCTTTATCGGGGAATACATAATAATATTCTTTATCGATTAAAGCGTAGTCTATTCCGTTTGGATCATTGAATACATCATCCAGCGTAAATACACCTAAGCCATTTAATACAACCCCATCGCTGTTTTTGGTGTTAGTCATCACAAACTCCTCCTTTCATAAAAGGCACTAATTATTTAGCGAATTCAAACCATTTACGTATACCTTCTTCCTTAACTTTCGCATTATCTAATCGTGCTAATATCAGACTTCCATTTTGATTTATCATTTGCCAATATTTGCTTACTACAGAATCGTCTCTGTTGTCTTGTCCATCATAGAATGACACATTACCGTCTTTTATTCGCCAGTTAAAAGCATGCCCTCCACCTTGTTTCCATTCTACTGATACGACGCCTGACGCATTATCTCCGAAACGTTTTCTGATCATTTCACTGGCATCCTGTTTGGATTTTCCAAATTTTACAGCAGATCCATCGATTACTTTAGCACCTTCAAAACATTCTTCAACAATACCGCCTAGGTTTTGCGGTTTACGACCAGTACTTCCTGCGGTTACATCCATACCGAATACTTGACGCAAAATAGATCCTGTTGAACACAATGTGCAATTATTATCATACGCACTATTACCTCTATTAGGATTTACATTCTTAATAGTATCGGCTAAGCTCTCTGGTTTCGCCAATTTCTTAATACCTTTGACAGTAGTCTTACTGGCTGATTCTTTTAAAATATCGCCAATTTTCTGCTCGCCAATTTTCGTATCTCCGGCTTTCTTTTCCATCAACTTATTAAGTTTACTTTTACCAGAAGCGATATACGGATCCAATTTACCAGATTTCGCCAGCCTGTATGTTCCGTAGGTAGCCAAGGCTGTTACAGCTACAGCAGCACCGATTTTAATAGCTTTCTTCTGCTTATCGGACAGCCCTTTCTTCTTATTATCACTATCGTCAGGACCTTTGTCAAGACTCTTTCTCCAACCAGCTTTCTTCTCTGATTGAGAATGAGCGGAAACACCGATAGGATATGGAGGACCGTTCTTCTTTCCCCATTTCATACCAAGAATACCGTGATGTTTTAGGTATTCGTCTGATCTGGTTACTACTATCATCGATCACGCCTCCCTACCTAATGTCTATTCACTTCATCCCAAGCATAATCAGCCCATGTCCAGTCGTCATGTATGTCCGAATATTTCTTCTTACCTGTTTTCTTCAGCGTGTTATTTATATAGGTTTTCCCTGTATCGACTTGACGCATATTCATTAAAGATTTTACTGTAATGGCTACTGCTAGGGTGGTATTAATTGCTCTTGCGGCAGTTCTAAGTCTGTTTATTCTCTGCTGCTTTTTCTGTAATGCAGTTTTATTCACTGTTTTTGATTTAACTGACATATTCTTTCTACGACCCCATTTCATTCCGAGAACGCCATAATGCATCAGTTCATCCTCTTCATAATAAGTCATTACACCACCTCAATCTGAACTGCATCGATAGCATGTCCATATACGCCTGCATATCCGTCAGATCCATCGCCATAATCTGTAACCCATGCAAGCCATCCATCTTCTGATGTATGTACACGATATCGGACATGCTTTCCAGAAACTCCAGAAATATAAAACTGAAGTCCATCGATCTCACTCTTACATGTCCCGGCAAATGTGTCACCGCTTGAATCTTTGTCATAATCAGTACGCCATCCGAACCAAGGACCGCCTTTCTTATGAGCACGGTATTTCAGATAACCCGCTGTGCTTGCTTCACCTTTTGTCTTGGCTCTGAATCCAACCAGTGGATGCCCAAATAATCCAGAATAACCGTTACTGTTAGTAGTGTTATAATCTATGACTTCAGGCAGCCATCCTTTACTCTGTGCATACACCTGATGGACAACATGGATCTTCGCTGTAGATGTTGTAGGTTTTGCTGCAGGTGTAGTCGGTTTTGGAGTTTTCTCAGATGTCTTTGGATTAGATGTTCCTGCTGAAACCGCAGCGTTAAGGATTCCAGACACAATTGCTGCAGAACATTTATCAGCATTCCAATGACTGTAATCATCCTTATCATCAACAAAACAACATTCCACTAAAATAGCAGGTGCCTTAGTATTGTTGAGAATAAAATAACCATGGGTATATTTTGTCCCACGGTTTGTAATACCAAGTGCTGATGATATATTTGCACAGATACGATCCGAAATAGCAGCTGTTTTATTACTGTAATTCCATACTTCAACCCCGCCGGTCTTTCCATCTCCGTTAGGGTCGTTTCTTCCAGAATTAAGATGAATTGACACATCAAGATCAACATTATGTACATTACACTTATTCTTGATATTATTCAGATTCTGTCCCTGAGTTCTACCAATGTCATCGGTACAATCATAAACGGTATGTCCTGCCGATCTGAGCAATTCAATTACTTTATTCTTTACTTTACGGTCTTCATTTACCTCATCAAGAAAGCCTGATGCTCCTCTACATTGAAGTGAATGTCCACCGTGTATATTGTAGATTCCCATAATATTACCTCCTTATGGTTATCCTTTGGACTTGAACTTAGCCCGATTTGCTTTATTAATTGCCTTGTAGTCTCTCATGATGTCTTTTTTATTGCGCTTCTTTTGTGGTTCTCTATAACTTGTACAAACTTTGATCAGAGTCAGTAATCGATTCAAATGCCATTTTTCAAATTCAACAGGAATACCTAACTCTATCATCTGATAGTAAATAACTTCGTTGGTTGTTATTTCCCTACGACCTGACTTCTTTTTGTCTGAAAAAGTAGTTGCAGTCATTGGGTTATTGATGTATTCATTGATTTGTTTTATATGTGCATTTGTGATGCATCGGTAAGCATTCGGGTCAACATTCTGAGTGAGTGTCATACATTTGATATAGTCAATAGTTTCTTCTCTTGTTTTTTCAACCGTATTAATGTACGGTTTTCTCCAATGTTGCTCCCATTTTGAAATCGATATCAAAGAATGCTCTAATTTAAGTTTTGTCTCTTTCGTATATATGAACTCCCCAACTTTATCGTCGTACAATTCTGTTTCTGGAATGGTTATCTGGAGCATATAAGCACCTCATTCCTGAACACTATCAACCAGCGATTGCCGGAGTATTTGATACACCGAAATCAGTAGGCATGATACCGTTGACAAAGGCTGAAGCTGTTTCAGCATCTGTAGCAAGTTCCATAAACAATTCTGAATATGCTTCTGTCTGTGCAAACGCATCACTGAGTTCTTTACTTTTTACAAATCTTTTTCCATCTGGAGTCTTCTCACCATATGCTTTCAGTATGAGATCTTTGAAAATCTTTACAATAGACGGTGTATCTTTGGATGAAACAATTTTCTGAATCATTTCAGCAAGTCCACCTTCTGTACTAAGCTCCATTTCTGCAACTTCTGCCTTATTGAGATTAAAATAAAAGTCTTCTTTTCTTTCCATCCCGTTGTAATCTGTGTAATTAATAGTTTTCTTTAACATAAGTCGGTTCTCCTTTCATAAATAAAGACCCCACCTTTCACAGTAGGGTCTCTAAATTCCATTTTGATTTTATGCTGCTTTATTTTGATATCTCACCCATCATAGAAACAATCTCACTAGGGAGCGGTAATGTAGGTTCCTCATTTTCTGATCCCCACAATTTTGCTTCCAATTTCTTAAGCTTTTCTTTATCAGCTTTGGTGGAATCGATAGTAATTGTAGCTGTCGGTTTAGCATTTTCAACTTCTATTGGTGTTGTAGATACAGACCAAGACATAGTTGTAGCTTCAGGACTATCATTGACTGTTGAATGTCCATCTTCAGAAGGTGCAGCCAGGCATCCGTATACGATATGGATTTTGTAACCATAATCGTTTCCGTCTACATCGTTTCCGATAAGAGATCGGTATGCCAGACCAAAGCCTTTACGTTTCTGCTGTCCGATAGTAACTCCTGGAGCCACTTCTTTAAGTCCATTGCATTCCTCGAATTCATCAGGATACATATAGGATTCTATAGTTGCTGCAAATTCCTCATTGGATAATAAGTTAAGATATTTACGGTTGTTGGCATATAATGCTGTAGCTTCTGCTCCGGATGGACTCTCATTAATGGCAGTAATACCGTTCCAAGCTACTCCTGTTCCGTAGCTACCATTTGTCTCTATCGGATATAATGCACACTTGTCAACACCAGTTTCATATAATTTTTCGCCAGTCTGATCCCATTTAAGTGCTGTCATAATATTTTTCCTCCTTGATCAGTAATACAATGTAAATGTGTTATGGTAGAGGTTATCTGCTTTATACAATCGATCCATTGCACAGTATGGAAACTGTATCAACTTATCCAAGACTGGGTTATCTGGTCTGTTAGATATAACCGTCAGTTCATACTGAGAATCAATTTTATAAATAGAATTTCCGGCATGTGCTGTTCTCGGTTTTATCTTTGAATAAACAATTGCCGGATACTCCATCAATCTGTCTTCAGGTCGGTTGTAATATACTTCCTTAGATCCTAGTAGCTCTTCCAATTTACTCTGAAGTTCCACTCGTGTTCCCATGGTATACTCCTCCTACTGTGAGAATCAGTCTTGGATGTTTGACCTTAACATCGGTCACTTTCCAACGTGTTCCCATAATCTCGACATATAAAATTGATGAATAATGATACAAAAGATAAGAGTCGGCAAGAATACTAATCTGATTCGAAAGATTAATATCATCACCGACTCTTTCTGTAGAAACTTGTCGTTTCCAATTGGTTGTTAGTATGTCTCCCTGGGTTATATACTCTACGATAGAGTCATCGTAATATCCCGGTTCTAGCTCTACCTCTTTTTCCGCAATACCTATTTTCCCGCACCACTTAGACATAACTAACCCTCCTATAAAAAATTATGCTGCTTCTGTCATTTCAGCTGTTTTACCAACAAACTCAATAGCAACTGCAGCATATGGCTTGATCATTGCTCCTGATGCACGAGTCTCCATCAGATATTTCATTGCATTGAAATCAATATCGAAATCATCGAACATGGTTACTTCTCCACCTTTATCAGCACCAACGTTGTAATCATTAAGATTTACATACAGACCTCCAAGGTAATGTGTATCAGCCCCTTTTACTCTGGACAGATTTTCCATAACCGGTACCGGAATAATCTTGGATACGCGAAGAGCTGTAGCAAGTTTCTCCATTGTGTCATAGATAACTCTTCCATTATTATCTTCAAGAAGCAGGCAATCTGTAAGCAGATCTTCAGGCATGAACATTACCGGATTTCCGGATCCCTTGTAATCTTTTCTGGACTTCTTGCATCCACGGACAAATGCCTTTGCTTTCTCATCGGATGTTGTGCCCTTTGTAATATTGATGGCATATTTTACAGTATAAACATCGTCATCTGTCCAAATTGGTCTGATGTTCTGCTCATTGATCTTGTCATTAGAAGAACTATTGCGTCCATCACCAACGAGAATAGCACGAGCCATTTCCTCATCCAGCATGAAACGCATTTCCTGTTTTAACCAAGCGATAACATCCAGTTCTGTGATATCAAGAACATCATCGCGATCCAGCTTCTGTTTCTTGTAGATGGTAGTAGGTGTAGTTTCACGCTTAAGCATTTTGAATACTTCTTCAGCCTTCTGATTACCTTTGATGTAACCTTTAGCACGGGCATCATCTTCTGTAAGGTCTGCAAAGATAGATTTTACTCTTGCAAACGGTGTCTTATGTACAGTCTTCATTACTTCCTGTACCCATGTATCATCTCTCTTGATGAAACCAGGTGTTCCATCAACCACCTTAGCATCCGGGAACATAAATCCGATATCTGTGATACCATGAGCCAGGAACGCTTCTTTCATGCTGCCAAGACGTCTTGCATCCTTTACAATTTCTTCCATATCAGAATGGGAAAGTGTTTCCTGATCCTGAACGTTTGTTTCGCTATCAAAAATGTTATGTTTCATATTGTTCTCTCCTTCTTCGTATGAATGTTCTACTTCCTGATCCTCTTCTTCGTCAGCTTCGTCGGATACTCCAGCATCAGCAAGAGCCTGTCCGATCAGGAACTGCACTACTTTTTTCTGCTTGTCCGTAAGCGTTTCATATACATCAGCTACTGTTTCATCTTCATCGGCCGCATCGTCTCCTTCATCGGAGTCCGCATGTTTTACTTCCTTTTTCTTTTCATCTGGCTTTACACCTGCTTCTTCAAGAGCATTTCCAATTAATGCGTATACCACTGCTTTCTGTTCTTCTGTCATATCATCAAAAATTTCTTTAATAGTTTTTTCATTTGATGATGTGGGCTGCTTTTTATTGTTCTCTTCCACTTTAATGTCTCCTTTCTCTTTCTCTTCCTTTTCCTTGTCTGAATGTGTCATATCGTCAATAACGATAAATTCTCCTGAACGAATAAATGCTTCTTCGTCGGAACTTTCACCATGTGCCATTACAGAATCAATTATTGCTCCAGGATTGGCTCCGGCAAGTACAAGACTTACCTCACGAATAACTCCGTGAATCACATCTCCTCCTACCTGTTTAAGCTTGTTGGCCCAAATAGAAAGTCGATCGATGTCACCATGCTGAACAAGTGTCTTACAATTCTGACCAGCGTCCGTATCATTGAACGACAGGTATGCGTATACTCCGTCAGGTCTGTTTTCAAGAATCGCGTGTCCAAGCACAGCATCAGGATTGTTATGTTCGTGATTCCACACTAGCGGAACTCTTTTTCCATCACATTCTTCGAAGGCATTTTTTCTGATAGTTCTTCCGTCTGAGCAACGCATATCAGCTTTAGTTGCATAGCCGGAGCAATCGTAATGTGTCTTACTCATTTTGAATTTGCCTCCTAATTCCATCTGAATAATAGGTTTAAAAGTTACAATTTATTGCTATCCTCGAATCCATCTGAGACTTCGCCCAAAGTATGGACAGTATGGATTTTTCTCTTATTGTCTATAAAATTGAAAAAGCTCATGAGAATAGATCAGTGTTATTCTTCAAGTTCTGGTATACTGGATATTGGTGTATCACCTACAAATTGCGATTCACCTGTGTTTTCTGGGTCTTCTCCTGTTTGGGGTTCTGTCTGTAAATCCTCCGTAGCAGATTCTGGCTGATTGAGATTACTGTTAACAAGCTTGTCCGCCTTAGGATCATCGGATGGTTTCATACCAATGAGCTGTCGGATTTCATTACTTGTCATAATTTCGTTTCTTGTAAACTTGTCTGCAATCTCCGCAATGTCATTAACCGGAACTAGCTTGAACGGATCCCTGAAGAACATGATTGTCTGTAGCTGGGACCGTGCAGTCTTTGTGAGAAACTTACGTTTCATCTCATCAACTATCGCAGACAAAATTGGCTCAACAGTACGATTGTTGTAATTGAGCATCGTCTTCTCGTCCGCGGTGCCGTTCATAACTTCCTGCGTAATTCCTAACTGGCTATACAATAGGTTCTGCAGGTACTCAATCTGTTTCATAAGATTGTTTTCTACAGGACGATTAAGCTGAATAATTTTCTCGGTGCCATCAACGTATGCAATGCCGTAAGGACCTTTTAACTGTTCCTCGATACTTTGAATTCTCTTGACAGCCTCTTTCTTACGAGCTTCGGAACGAACCGTGTACGGCAATTGGATCACCATATCAAGTTTTCCTGATCCGGTAGCCTCGTCAACGGCATCTAGCAACGACAATTTTCTCAACAGACGAGCCATGGTAGAATTCTTATCATTGATTACTGCATATAGCGGGCTCTCAACAATTCCGACAGTACTTTTAGGAACAGTAATGTCTTCCTGCCGCCCCGTACGGTCGTTGTAGATTCTGACTCTTACATGATCCGGACTCCATTCAAAGATCTTTCCAGTTCGCATTGTCAGAATATCGTAAGAATTGGTCTTGTTCGGATCAAAGCTCGTATCAACCGGAACCAACGCCACAGAACCCTCATCCAGCAGACTCATAACTACATCTTGCAGGAAAGCTCGTCCTGTCTGGTCTTTGTTCGCTTCGAGATTAAGACAGTTATTCAATCCAGAATCAATGTACTCTACAAATCGTCCGTTGTTATCAACTCGACAGTGCTTGATGTCTATTGAAGAAACATCCACAGCGATTCTATTAAATATAGAAGTAACAATGGTTTTCTCATTACCACCAGACAACCGTTTTCGATCCGGGCGATATGTCGAAGAGTATTCTCCATTATAATATGTAGGTTCTCTGTTTCTAAAGACATCCCAACTATGTCTTAATACATCAAAAAATCCCATTTTGATTTTTCCTCCCAAATATTATTTCCTGTTTTTATAAGCATCTTTAATTACATAATTCATAGTATCGTCCTTTTTCTAATGGTTCATCTTATAAAGAGCAGCTACGCTAAGACCACCGTATGCCCCCATGATGACTGCTGTATTTCGCCATGCATCTTTTTTAGATTTTGCAGTGGCCTCTTTTACAGTCATATTATTATTTACAATATATTTGGCGGCCTTCTTTCTAGTGGCATTGTTATAAATAATCTTATCTTTGGTGGATGCCTGCTTATTGAGATTCTTGTATGTCTCTTTTATTTTCTGTTTATTTTCTTTTTTAGCCGTTTTATAAGTCTTCTGTGTTTTATTGCTTCCAAGCATACTTTTAATTTTGTTGGTGCCAGTAGCAGACTTAGAGGCAGTACTACTTGTATATTGTGCTTTTCTATGTCCCCATTTCATACCGTGGGTTCCGTAATGCATAAGTTCATCATTATGGTTTCGTATAAATACATATTTCATAACTATTTCTCCTTCTAATCAAATGAATCTTTATTGGCTTTCCAAGCCACATAAGCGTCCATCATAGCTGCGACACAGTCTATCTTGTGCTCACGTTTACGCTTGTATAATTTTCTGTTTCCGTTACTGTCTTCCATGGTGATACAGTTACCCATAGCAAACGACATAATCTTTTCATCGAAAAGCAATCGTCTGTCTTCTGAGAATTTCTTCAACTCTCCTAAAGGTATGGATTCTGTTTTTGAACCCTGAGGAACTTTCACTATTCCATATGGCGAATTTTCAAGTTCATACCTGGCTACAAATTCCTTAGCACCGTATGGGTCGTAGCCGAAACATCGCACATCGTATTCACTATCAATAATGTATTGATCCAGATCATCATAGACTTGATCCATGTCAAGCACAGTTCCTTCCAACACAATAAGACTTCCCTCTTTCAGGAAATCTTCGTATTTTGTTCTCATTGCTCCTGGTAATTTCTTTAGAGTTCTTGAAGAAATGTAATTACGGGTTTTGACACCGAATGTGTCATCACTCAACGGAAATAGAAAAGTAAAACTACAGAAGTCATCACCTTGTGATAAGTCAGCACCGAGAGCACAAGGCATCTGCCAAAAGTTACGCCGGCGGTGCGTGAGTGTCTCTTCATAAGTGAAATAATAAGTGTATCCTTCAAGTGGGATTCCGAACCGCTTCGCCAAAATATCATTTCGGACTGCGGGATTCTGTTCTGCTCTTTCAACATCCAACTGATAAGTTTCGTATGTAACTGTAAATCCTAAATTAGGATTTGCTTTTAACCATTTATCGGGTTGTCCTACTTCATCAATTGAATCTAGCTTGTACCACCATATCGATACATGGTCATTTCGATACTCATTCTTAAGTATCTTAGCCAATTCCATTTTGACTGTATCACCACTACCATTTCGAACGGTACCTTCGGAACTGATAGCGACAATCAGATAGTCATCGTTTTTGGAAGCACCCTGTTCCAACGCACCAATAACATCTTCTCGCACATCACCAGATAGCCACTCGTCAACAGTGTTGATTCTGCTGTTCAGCCCCTGCAACTTATCAATACTCATAGGTCTGATCTCCAACAGAGATCCTGTAAGAAAGTTCTCAATACCTTTCTTGGTTGATGCGAGTTTTTGACGATTTGCCTTTGATCCTGTTGTATTCTGTAAAGATCCCTCTGTAAGGAAATCAAAGAGCGGACCTCTTGCTCTGGTAATTGCTGTACGAATTGGTGACAGTACCTCTTCCGACTGTTTCATTGTAGGTGCTGTTGTAATCTGATGAGTTGTAGAAGTGTCAATATTCAAGAAATAACTCTGAATACATGCAGCATACATAGACTTCGCAGCACCTCTGGCTACAATCAAGTATTGCTTATTGATCAGACGTTTCTTGATAGTTTTCTGAACATACCGCCCAAGCTCTGGATCATATACGCTTCGCTCTTTATAGTAATACCATCCAAAAATCTCTTCCGCCCAGAGTTTGAATGAATCAAGCAAATGTAGATCTTCACCGTCAGTTAAGGTCATCTCATTCTCACAAAAATGGATAAATCCCTCTACCGCCCGATTGTCATACCAATAATCCGGATTATCAATCAGGGCATCAATCCGATACATCTCAAGTTCTACTTCTTTGCAAATAGGAATCCTTCCACTCATTACAGCGTCTCGAAACAGCCCATAGTACTTAGGAGTCGCTGTATTGCTCAACGCCATAGTTTGTCACCTACTTTCGTAACGAAATGATTTGTATTTTACTTAGTGTTGTGATATACTTGATATACAAGGAGGTATCGCATCATGAACGAGCTTGATTCAAATATTATTAATTTTCCAGAAATAGCAAAACAAAATAATTTTGAAATAGAACCTTGTGATTTAGCTGCAATTACCCCAGGGAAATACACAAATTTTCCTATATCTAAATTGGGAAAATCACAAATGGGGCTTTTGCAGTCTCAGGTTATTAATGCCATAGATTCAGCAGCACTCGCGAATGCGTATATTGTTAGATTTCCTGAAGGTCTTCCACATACTTTAATGAAATTAGGTCAAGGAGGTGTATCAAGTACTGTAGTAAACGCAAGTGGACGTATTGCAGGAACAGCATCACTATTCGACGCACAGTTTCTTGCTGTAGTGAGTACGAGTTTCTCTTTAATGTCTTTTGCTACTGGTCAATATTATCTGAAAAATATTTACAATAATTTGGATATGATTAACCTTAAAATTGATCAAATATTAGGGTTTCTTTACGGCGAAAAGAGTGCTGAATTACTTGCTGAAATTTCATTCGTGAATGAGGCATATAAAAATTACAGTAGTATCATGAAACATGATAGTCAGAGATTATCTGTATTGGTTGGCTTACAAGACTCAAAAAAAATCGCTATGAAAGACATTGAGTTTTACATAACTGATTTATCTAAGACAGTGCAGAGTGATACTAAGAATTATTCCGAATTTGAAAAGATTGTTTCTGATTCTATGAAAATCAAAGATAGTCTTGAGATGGCTACTCAATTACTTACCATGGCTAATGTCCTCGAAGTGTATTACTCTGAGAATTATGATCCTGCTTATATAGATAATGTGAAGCAATCTGTCGCTGGATATATAGGTAAATGTGATAATCGTATACTTGCTGAATTCAGCAGGCTGATTGGTCGAAACAGTGAATACACTAGCATTTTCAGAAAAAAATTAGACACTTCTGAATTAGGTGCTGTTCTTGATGAAATTGTAAAATCGTATTCCGCAATAAAAGATACTGATAACCGAACAGGTCTTGTTGATACACTGGATTCTATAAATACTCCAATAGAATATTTAGTTACAGTAGATGGGAATATCGCCTATAGGGTTATTAATGATTAACTTAGATAATCAGACATTTTCCGGCGTACATATGTATTACACTCTGAAATAGTTTTATTACCTATCTTACCTAATACTCCGATTGTACTTGCTATACTTTCTTTAGCGATACGTTCGGAGTTGTATTTCCTGTACATTTTATCTACAATTTTGGGGTTCGTTTGAGTTACAGCCTGTAGCTTAACGGAATCTGTATCAAAAATTATCATTGGTCGTTTTGCATGATAGCTAGAGTATTCTTTATCGTTATAATCAAGTAATGCGTTATAGCCTTTCTTTTTCAATTCCGAATAGAAACGATTTTGAGCAGCGACCTCCTGGGTATTATGATTTGTAAGAGATAAATTAAAAGCCTTATATACGGCCACTTTTTCACTTTTCGTCATTGTATTAGGATCCTTTTTCAAAGTGTTTTCAGCTTGTTTAAACAATATCTGTTGTGCAGGACGTCTCATCTTCTCTTTAGAATCAGCTAAAGAAGCTTCTACATTTTTCTTAAACGATTTATCTTTCAGTAGGTTTGCAGTAATAAATCCAGCGTTCTCATCTGACGGCACTTTCAGCTTATCAGTAGCACTTATTTTCAACTGATATACTTTCATATTGTTACTGGCAGAACGTAATTCTTTCGCTTTATCTGCATCTGTTTTACTACCAGAAGCGTTAGCTTGTTTTTCGGCCTGTTTCGCTGCTGCTTTTGCACGACTCGTCAAATTCTTTCCGAACAGTCCCATATACTTGTCGGAATCTGTTTTCAGATAAGTAGCGTAGAAAGCAAAGTTCTCGAAGTCTTTACTTGTCTGAATTCGTGAGAAAGTGGTTCCTTTTTTCAAGCAAGAGTCAACATATTGCTTACCGGTAATTTGAGTGCGTGCATTGTTGGCAATATCTTTAACTTTCATACTCGCTAAAGAAGAGAGGCGACTTACCTTATTACTATTCTGATTTATATAATATCGTTTTTCTCCCGCCGGTGTAAGTGATCCATCTGCAAACTGATAACGTCTAACTCCCCATTTCTGCCCCTTGATACCATGATGATATATCTCGTTCATAATTGATCACCCTCTAAGTTCTTTAATAGCTAAAGCGATACCTAAGGCAGAACTAGTGATAGCCAATACGTTTCCAGCAGAATCAAGTATACGACTAACATACTCTCTACCTTTCGACTCTCTCTTCGGGTTAAACATATTATTATACTGCTGTTCTAGGATAGCTCGATTAATTTGCTCTCTCATCTGCTGATCAGTCATATTACTAAGATCCATCTTTGGAACTTTACGATTTCTGTTAGATGTGTCAATACTACGTTTTACATCATTCGTTATATTTTTACTCGAATCGATTAAACGTTTTGCACGCTCTGTATCCTCTTTAGCATATCGTTTTGCATCAAATGCTAAGTCGCTTCGCCCATTTTTTTTCGATTGCTTATAGTATTGACCGGTTGACGAATCATATTTAGTAAACTCTTTTTCTCTCGCATCTCTTGCGTACCGTTTTTCACCGGCAGTTGTAAGACTTCCGTCTTTATTCTGGTATCTACGGACACCCCATTTCATACCTTTGACTCCATGATGATAAAGTTCATCAATGTCGTTTCGTATAATTACATACTCCATTCATTCTCACCTTCTTCCTAAATCATTTTGATTCTGCTTCGAAATTCAGTCGCCACTCCAGCTCTTTGATCAAGTCATCAATAGCCTGCTTATGAACTGAACTTGATGGTGGATCAAACAGAAGCCGGACTTTTAGAGCTATGTACGATTTGATAGACTCAAAGTTCTCATAATCTTCCGGTAAGAAATTAGTCCACATTTCTTCTCCAGTGGTAAGTCTGAATCCTTTCTTGTCGCCGACACCCATCTGAGCTAAGATCATAAATACCGAATTGATATGCATGATGAGTGTCTGATCAAAAGCATCGTACTCAGGCATCAGACCGATAGCTTTCTTTACGTCACTAAGAATAGATAATTCTTCCATAAATGTTTTCCTTTCCGCCCTCTCTTATCGTTTCCAAGGGCAAGTATCGTTTGGAGTTCTTATAAGGGGATCTGTCATGAGAATGTTTTCATCACCATAGTGAATAGCATTGTGTGTATTGAGAATCGTACAGACGACATTTTCCGGGTCGAAAATCATAGGATTACGGTCTTTCACATCTTCTACAGTAATCGGATTGATATGGTGAAGAATTATTGAACTGCCATCATCAACGTCGTACCCGTCACATGCAAGATCACAAGCATTGTCTCGAACGATCATATCTCTTCTGAATCTTCGCCACTCTGAGGAACGGTATAATATCTGATTGAGAATTCTATTACATCCAAACGTCTCATTGCATACTCTTCCATCAAGCTTCAAATATCGATAGCGTTCAAGAAATGTAGGAATCCGGATTAATTCAGAGTAGGACTTAATATACGTCGTATTCATCCTCTTCACCTTTTCCCGAATAATCACGGAATGCCTTAAGAACCTCTTCGTATTTTTTCTCACTCTCTTTGGATGATTGATACATATCAGTCTTCGCTTCCAGCATTTTATTTTCTTTCTTTAATTTTTCCTTTTCGAGTTCTGCTCTTGATGTTCCGAGCTTTAAGAAATGTGTAATAACCTGAGATGATGCTGTACCTTCACGAAGCTGTTTCTCTGCAAGATCTACAGCCAGAGCTATCATCTGCTGTTCTCTTGCATCTGGATCCATAGCTTTCCGTGACTTTCGTACAGGATTCATAGCTGTTGTACTGCTTTTCGCCATGGTTTTAGTCACCTCTTCCTAAGTTGTAATAGACTTTTTACAACATTTAATAGAGCCAGTGAGGAAATTACTGTATGTCTCATACGAAAGGAGTTACGAAAAAAGTATGAGTATTGAGATATTGTGTAATCCAATGGCAGATTTGGGTGGTGTACTTTTTAACTGTACTGTTATATTTTCACTGGCTCTATTAAATGTTGTATATGAATAAAAAAGATCTGCTCTCCTTTAATTGTTGGAAGAACAGATCTCAGCTGCAAATATTTAATCATCATCCGGACCGATTGATTCAAAGCAGGCAGAAATGCCTAAAACTACTGCTAACTAAATGGTAATTCTTCATCCATTCCATCCGGGATATTCATAAACCCGTCCGATGCCGGAATTGATCCACTTCCTGCTGACTGCTGATTCTGCTGATTGGCTGCTTTGCTTTCTGCAAACTCCTGTTCTTCCACAACTACATCTGTTGTATACACCTTGTTTCTGTCCTTGGCACACCGCATTCCAGGAGAAGAACATCTTCCCCTGAAATCAGAGCATAACCATTTCCTTTTGAACCGGAGTTAATTGTTTTTACTACCACTAAAAACACCTTTCTTTTCTGATGTCATATCAACCGCCCATATTTGGACAGATGCAATCCCATTGATAATTTTCGAAGTGAAGTTCTTCATCTTTCAGAATTCTTCCATCAACAATTTCAATGTCCTGATTGAATTCCATCCCCATTTCAAAACCATGAATTTTCATATCAACATGATATTTTTCACATGTTTTCAGGAGTTCATCTGCTGAAATTCCCCATGCAAACTTGGAATCAAAGACTTCAACAAAGGTTTCATCATCTTCATATTCAGAAAGATAAACTTCTACACCTTTGACAAATCCCCTTCTTGTGTTTTCAATCCAACATGTTTCATTTGAATTAATATCGCCATATTCATCCAGCTGCAGCTTTGCTTTTTCTTCACCAAGGAATCCAACTGGACGTAAGCCTTCAAGAATAAATCTCGTCATATTTTCTTTTGTTCCACGAACTTTCAAACTTCCTTCACACCAATTTGGCATTTTATATGTACCTCCCTACTCACCGAAAAATTCCTTCCTAACATCGACCACTTCATACCTTGTGGCTTTCATCCTGAATGGCTTCTTATCGCCTTTACAAATAAATTGCCGACATATTTCTGGTCTGACTGGATAGATTCTGCATTTCTCTTTCAGCTTTGAATCGTCCATGAACGGGCAAGCCAGGTCGTAAACCTCTTTAGATACTGGAAACAAGTGTCTGTAAGGCTTGATATCGTGAGCTTTGATGTACTGCTTAATCGTAATGATTTCTTTACTGGATAAAGGCAGGCATCTCGAACAGCACGCACCACACTGGCTAGAGTAATAACCAAGGTTATAATAAGCTCCATAAATTCAGTACCTCCCCTATCTGAAGAACAGAAAATATCAATGCTGTTTTACCCAAATCTCCCGCCGGGGAAAATATCAAGACCGCCGCGATGCAAGGGGGGGGGTGGTAATTTTAGAGTACCCCCTACCCCCTTTAAATGATATCCATACTCTACAGGTCTCATATGCCTATATTTTTCTATATTTTTCATCATCTTTATCACTTTTTTCGGTCATTTGTAGTATCTTTATCCGATATATTGTTTTATTTTACATTATGCTTACACATTTATTGTGACGATTGAGTTTGTTACTGATTGAAGAATCACTTAGTTTGTATTAATCAGTGATTGAACATTCTTTTATTAAAGCTTGAACTTAAACAGCAACTTTGTAAGTCCTTTTAACTTTCTTGTAAAGGTTTAAAGGATTGAACTGAATGATTTCATCAATTGCTCTTTCAAGTTCTTCTGCTTTCTCTTTCTCAGTCATTCCATCAACGTAATGTGAAACTCGATCTAAGTAACCACAAGTATTGTAACCTTTCTCAATGTCGTAATTGAACCAGGAATCGAAGTCATCTAATGGATCAAACGGATTGTCAAATGTTGTTAGAGCAACATGTGTTTCTGTAATGGTTTCGTTTGCCATCTTAAATCACTTCCTTTCCTTTAAGATACTTGCTAATTGTAGATGTTGAGAAGCCAGTCTTTTGAGCAATCTCTTTCAATGTGTAGTTAGAAGCTGACAAAGCTTTAATCCTTGCAACCTGAGCTTTACTTGGAGATGTAACAGCTTTAGGCATAGCTCTTTGTCTGAGAGCATCGATGTCTGTGTTGTTTAGGATTTGCTTAAGCTTACTATCACTTATGGCTCCAGCTTGAATAGCCTCCCATTCCTTGTCTGTAATCTCTATGTTACGCTCGCTTCTCTTGACTGCTCCTACTTCGCTTCTATACTTAGATATTGAACGCTGTCTAAGCTTACGCAGGTCTTCCTTTTTCATATCAGGGTTGGTACTTGTCTTCTCCTGTATCTCAGCATTAGCCCTACGCATAGCCTCTCTCTCTTTAGGTTGGTTACGCTTAGCCTCTTTAAGTTTAGTATCCAGAGAGTCTACTTCCACCTGGTACTTCTTACGGGAGGCGGTGTTATAAGATATAGCCTGGGTGGATGCTATCTCAAGACGTGCTTTATTAGCCATGTTTTTCATATCGTTAGCATACTCCGCGTATACCAGCTCCATGGGGTGCCTCTTGGAGGATACCAAGGACATAGCATCGTCCGTCTCGGCCATCTTTGTACTTGGCTGGGTGCGTTTCTTCACTTTATACTGTATAGTACCAGTACTGTCAGTAAATGAAACCTCCCCTGTATCTGGATTAATATGCTCTACTGGATAATATCGCTTTGATGCTTCTTTATCCTTGGGATCATATTTTATCTTCTTACCATCAGTAGTTGTTATTTCCACCATACCGGTCTTTTTATTTTTCCCTTTATCTGCATAATATAAATTATCTGCAGTCTTCCATATTTTTGCACCATCTGGTTTGGTAGGATCATAATCTTTAGCACCTGGAATATTAACATGGGGTGAACCCTGGCGTTTATCGACCGATGTTTCTCCTTTTGCACGGGATAATAAAGTAGATGCACCACCGATCTTAATATTGCCGTCGGCATCTACTGATCTTTGGAACTCAGCTTTTAAAGCCGAAATATTATTTTCAACTTCACTAGCTTTATAATCCAAATGATGTTTCTCTGCATCAATAACAACCATACTATGTCTTACTGCACGAGCTAATTTTTCTTCAGATGCTCCACCGAGTGTCATATCAGTAATGAGATTAGAAATAACACCCATTTGTTTCTGAGTATCTTTCATGATCGGATACTCATGACCGTCACGAGTGTAATGTTCTACACCCTTTGAGTCTACAGTTTTTGTTCCGCCATAGGATACTTTGGGATCAAAGCCCTCAAGACCTTTCAATGGACGCTTGTTCTTAATTTTAACCTTACCAGCAGCATCATTGGTTGGAATACACATTACAGTATCACCATCGAAATCGGCTCCTGACAACTGATCGGCAATCTTATGATTAATTCCAACAGCATCTACACTTTCTGGTGAAATAATACTCTTTCCAAGTTTGTTCTTATTGTTTACTGTAAGGATTGGTATTTCAAATATACCACCATGTGGATATCGAATAAGAGCTAGCTGTGTTCCATTCTCATAATTCGGGGCATATATCTCATTATCTTTCAGTGTGTTCACTGGAATAATAACATGATATCTCTGACCAGGAAGAGCTGCTGCTTTCAGATGAACAGCTGCAGAATCGCAACTGTCTGCAAATTTCTCAAGCAGATGTTTTTTTATCGTAGGGTTCTGTAGACTGCATATTTCATCGTACTCTGCTACTCTGTCTGCTTTGGCGAGCCCCAACTGTTTCTTTGCCATTGTAACAGACTGTTTACTCAGAAACTGTGAAGGTAAAGCATTGGCCCATTCAGTCCAATCGCCTTCGTCGGCTCTTTTATTAATAAGTCCAAGTTTCTGTTTTCCGGTCTTTTCATCTGTGTACCAATACTGTCCACCCTGATCAGCATCTTTGATTAAGGACCCAAATGGATTTTCAGGATCAGCTTTTATCTTCTTGAGAACATCACCTTGCGGAGTTCCCTTTTTCTTATTAGTATTAAATACTACATCAACACCGTCAGGCATGTTGTCAGAATATACAGCCATGCCTTTCAGATAATGAGTACCGTCAACCATAATACGAACCTGTGCATATTTGGAATTTCCAAGTGACAAATCCTGAACTCCTCTTCGAAGCTCAATAATACCGTCCTTATCAATACCGTGTGCTCCATCTGGTCCTACATCTTCTGCATATCTGATCTGTAATCTCTTAGAATCAAGTGATTCAGGATATGTAAATTTGCGATGATACGTTTGTCCATCGTCATTGGATGTATAATCGGTAATTGTCTTTACTTTTGTGTAATCATATATTTCGTTGTTCTTAGTCCCAGGAAGACAAAGTACTTTCTGATTGGTCTGCTGATTAGCATTTGTTGGTTGTGGAATACCACCGCCATAAATGGGGCATCCTTCGGCTTTCTCTAAATAATCAAGAGCCGTGTCAAGTCTTGTTCTCGAAATTCCAAGTTCCTGTTCAACACCGGCACCAACGTCGATCATACCTTTTTCGATAACCTGATCCCTCAGAAAATTTACAGTATCCATAACCTGGTTCATTCTATCTTCAGAAGATGGATTTAACAGAGATCGTACCGTCGATTCAGGCAGTCCCATTTTTCGTCCGATCTCGGTAGCACCCAGACCATCTGATTTAAGACTCTTTGCAGTCTGAACCTGATCCAAACGCTTTTCGTAATTAGCCCATGACACCTGCCTGCGATATTCTGAAGAAGTAAGCCCCATTTCTTTATATATAGCTTTCTCACCAGTATATTTTTCGCCTGTCTTCGGATCAGTCCAGCTAAAATTGGAATCTTTCTTTTCCTTAATACGTGCGAGAAAATCGCTTCCGTGCTGATAAGGGTTTTCTCCACTGCCGTACGGATATCGACCGCTTCGACGCGGCATTCCGTAATGTTCTAGTTCTTCTCCAAGAGTATCAGATATGCCATAATATTCTGAAATCTCTTCCGCCACTTTACTTGAAGAATGTTCTACTACATCTTGTGAAATATCAATGGCATCTTTACGTCCATAGTAGGACATTATTTCTTCTGCTATAGGATTCATCGCAATTCTCCCTCATGAATTTGTTCCATCATTCTGCTGTGTTGAACTATACAATCCATAACCGGTAAAATATCTTCTGCTGTTGGCTCATCATGAATGATTTCTTCATTTTGGTAAATTCGAAGCTCTACATCGATATCGCCTGGTTTGATTTTATATTCCAAACAAAAAAGAGCTGCATATACTAATAGCTGCTCCATTTTCGCTGGCTGAGTTCCAGTCTTCAAATCATGAATTCTCAAAAAGTTATTTCTAAAAGAAATAGCATCCGCTGTACCGAAACAGTACGGGGAATAATATAAGATCTGCTCTGGTGTCAGCTTATACCCAATTCCGTCATTTACATAATTACGAAGATTTCCGTAAATTCGATCCATGTCAATAACATTTCTCGGAATACCGTCACCAAGTAGATGGGATAACACGGTAAGTTCATCATTTTTTTTCAGCTTCAGTCCATTAGCTATCAATGTCTCAGCTAATTCGTGTAACGATGTTCCCATAGACTGAGCATAGCTACTCACATATTTTTGATACAACTGTTCATTATCGTATCTCAACCAATATGGCTGACTTGGAGCAAGTGTAGCATGTTTACCTCTTAGCTCTGGATGATTTTCAAATATCAATGTAGTGTCCTCCTTATACTTTGAATTTCTTATGAAGCTCTGCCAAAACTTCTTTTTCATTTTCTGGATATACAAATGTTGCATATGACATTCGATTCATCTTGTCTACATAGTAGTTCTGATTTGGTCGATGACTCGCGTTTTTGCTTTTCTTAACTTCTAATGCAGCCCACTTGTTTCCGCAGAAAACTGTTAGATCCGGAACACCCTGTAAATATGTCGGATCGTTTTTCAGTACCATACAACCTGGGAATTCGTTTTTGATTTTACGAATAAGCTGTGACTGAAATTTACTCTCTAACATGTAACCACCCTTTCTTTATATATGGACCTTGTAGGTATCGAACCTACGACCTATCGCTTATGAGGCGACTGCTCTACCACTGAGCTAAAGGTCCGAAAATATAAATCAGAGAGAAAAGAGCATGTCTGCAAACCGTTTCTTATTTGTGTTCGAAAATTGTATTTTCAGTTACTAAAACGGGAGACATTGAACCCTTTCCTCATAACAGGCTATGTTTTACAGACGCTCATTATAGGGCTGTTATTTTAGGATAAATGGCAAAAAAAAAAGAGTGCTTGTTTATTTAGCACCCTTTCCAAAATATCAATCTGTCAATTCAAAACTGAATCCATCTCTTGTATGGAATGATCTTCTGTTTATACATCGGCTGATACATGTTCGACTTATGTTCATCACTTCGGAGCACTCTTTTATCGAGTTGTACTCTTCGCCGGTTTCTATACATCTTATTTTTTTTCTCAGACTATTGCTCTCCGATCGAATATCACTAATCGTTTTCCATTCCAAATTCTCAGCTTCAGATTGACTTTTATCTCTTTTATGAGAAATGACCATACCTTCAGAATATCCATCTACAAACTCATTACCGACAAGTGTTCCAACATTACGAGTGTACTGTTTTCCTTCTTTCACAAGACTCACTCGTTCATAGCCTCTATCCGAAATATAGGTCTTCATCAGTTTACCCGTTTCATGGTTACGAATATTTCCTTTGTTACTAATATCGTATCTCGGCCATTCCTTACTATGATGCCATTCTTCTTGATCCATTGGACTATACCTCTCTTTCCCGAATCAGCGACTACAAGCTACCGATCTGAAAATATCAATTACTTCGTCAACTCTAAGGTGCTGCACTGTAAAGCTCGTGCGATTCTATCAACATTGTATGCACTCGGAGTAGCTTTGGCATTTACATATTTGTTAATAGTAATTATTGATATACCACTCCTATTAGCTAGTTCTTCTTGATTCCATGCCATGTTATAAATTTTCTTCCGTATATTCATGGCCAACCGTTCTCTATAATCCTGTTCAGAAATATCAATAGCTTCAGAATTATCTGCATTCCTACCTAACGGTCTTAATCGTTCACCGATCATATCAAACGCCCAGTATGTACGGTCATCTAATCTTACCGTGATTTCCATCTGTCCACTCGGATACCAATCTACTGTACGTTCTGCATAATTCGGATAATGACTTGCATAGTGCTCAAACACTGGTGTCCAATAATCTTTTGCCTGTTTCATACTGTTTACCTCCAAAAACAAAAAAAATTTCGTGTTATATTTTATTTAAGGTTACAATTAAACTTTTCTTTAATTTTTTTAAACAATTGTTTAATTCTGCTCTTATGGGAATATAAGAATAATAAATTTTTTCGAAAAATAGGCGATTTTTGATTTTTTGTAACACGAAAAATACCTTTTTACCCCTAAAATACCCCATTTTTAACCTAAATTAGCGATTTTTCACTATTTTTGCCCGAATTTCCGTATTACAATAATTCGTCAGATTATTTTTTGTAATACAATAATTCCCTATTTTCCGTATTACAATAATTCATTTT
>ERZ837590.583-NODE-583-length-28036-cov-97.117222_pt1 | contig 28036 bp, 21 predicted proteins | sample MGYA00519573_ERZ837590 | MGnify/ENA primary metagenome ERZ837590 (study PRJEB31850, sample SAMEA3708820) | human gut metagenome | biome: human gut; feature: human-associated habitat; material: faeces | place: China | collected 2014 ... | reverse complement strand
ATAAGACCTTTGAAAATCTTGTTCACCAACTTATCCTCCAATCTCGATTTCTCCTACTCCCTCAATTCCGATTTGTTGAACTAAGCCGAGTATATCATACTCTCCAATGAAAGAACACCCCGATATAGTGAAATTTTGCCGTTTTCCTGCGTACGTGCGTACACACTCCACAGGAATTCTAAGGGGCCTGCCCCTTAGCACACGGACTTTGGAACAAAGTCTAGTGTGTTACACATTGTCAGAGGTGTACAGGCTCCCGGTACGCACGTACGCAGCGATTACCCCCAAACGCGCCATATAGGGGGACGATCAAGTTCGCACAAAGCGACCTTGATCCCGCAAAACAAAAGGCAGGATACCATCACCACGATGATACCCTGCCTTTGCTCGTTTACCGTTCCGAGTAGTCCTTCCGCAGAACCTCCGATAAACAAAAAACGTACCCGAACCCTTTCTCATAGAAGATTGGGTTCGAGTACGAACTGAATGGTGGACGGTACAGGACTCGAACCTGTGACCTCCTGCACGTCAAGCAGATGCTCTACCAGCTGAGCTAACCGTCCAGATGTCGTATCGACTTGAATATAATACCACATTTTTCGCGCAATTGCAAGGGCTTTTTTGAAAAAAGTCTGCCTTTTCCGTTTTTTGCCCCGAGGGATTGGCGCAAAGGCCCCTTTGCGGGGGCTGGCAGGGGAGAGGTGCTCAGAGCGCCCGGCGGATGATGTCGTAGAGGATGGGCTTCATGTTGTCGATGTTGTCGGGCTTGCCCTCCAATACAGAGGTGTAGCACACCGATATGCACATGCTGCCCAGGGCGGTGATGCGCTGGTAGATCTCCCGCTCGGTGCGGCCTGCCATCTCGGGGCTGCACATCACGGTCTTGAGGACCTTGCGCATCAGCGGCTCGGCCTCGCCGCTGGCTTCGATCTGATCCAGCCCGGGCCAGACAAAGCTGCGCTCCAGGAAGCGGAGCATCAGAGTGTCCGCGCGCAGGGCTTCGATGATATGGTCGATGACAAAGATCATCTGGTCGGGGAAGCTGGTAAGCTCGGCGGCGTGCTGTTCGGCGGCGGCACAGGCGTTGTCCAGCAGCTGGTAGCTCACCCGGGCCAGCAGGGCCTGCGTGACCGAACCCTTATCGGCAAAATAGAGGTAGAACGTGCCCTTGCCCACCTTGGCGCGGGAGGTGATATCCTCCACGCTGGTCTTGGAGGTGCCCCGCTCCAGAAACAGCTCGTAAGCTGCGTCCAGAAGCGCACGGCGCTTTTCCTGTTTCTTTCCTTCCACGGTGCTCATAGCTTGCTGCATCCTCTTTTCTGACGTTGTTTTGTCGTGTAAACAATATTTTAGCAGGGAGAAGGGAAGAGCGCAAGAGCAAAAGCCCCCGGACAAGCTATACAATTTTTGCTTTGTGATAAGAAAACTGACTTTTGGTCATTTTCTATCTTGACACCTTGCGTCGATTGGTTATAATAGTGCTTGCTCAGAAATGACCACGGGTCATTTTAGGGCAGATCCAATCAACTTTCGTATGGAGGGTTCCCATGAAAAAGATCGCACAGAGCATCGTGCGTCTGCGCAAGCTGATCTTAACAGTAGCGGTCCTGCTGTTGATCCCTTCCGCAATCGGCGCGGTTGCTACCCGCATCAACTATGATGTCCTGACCTATCTGCCGCAGGAGCTCGACTCCATGATCGGCGAGGTAGCGCTTGAGGACGACTTCCATCTGGCCTCCACCGGCATGATCACGGTGGAAGGCCTGCCTACCAATGAACTGATCGCCATGAAGAAGGACATTGATGCGGTGCCCGGTGTCACACAGACCTTCTGGCTCAGCGATGTCATCGACCCCAGCATCCCCACCGAGATGCTGCCCGCGGATGTCCAGCAGTTCATGTTCGGTAAAAATGATTCCACCATGCTCATCGTCCGGTTTGATGCGCCCAGCGCCAGCGACGAGACGATGAACGCCGTCCAGCAGATCAAACAGGTGCTGCGGCACGACTGCTACTTTGGCGGAATGAGCGTCATCTTGCAGGATACCAAGGCACTGATCAATAAAGAGATGCCGCTGTACATCCTGTGCGCTGTGGGTGCCAGTATGCTGGTGCTGTTCCTCTCGCTGGAGAGCACCATCACGCCTGTGCTGTTCATGCTGGGCCTGCTGTTCCCCATTGCGTACAACTTTGGCACCAACATCTTCCTGGGTCAGATCAGCTACATCACCCAGGCGCTTTCCACGGTGCTGCAGTTGGGCGTGACGATGGACTTCTCCATCTTCCTGCTCCATCGTTATCAGGAGGAAAAGGAACTCCGCTCCTCCAACGAGGAAGCCATGGTGACCGCCATCTGCAAGACCATGACCTCCATCACCGCTTCCTCCCTGACCACCATTGCGGGCTTCCTGGCACTGTGCGCCATGCGCCTGACGCTGGGCCGCGATATCGGTGTTGTTATGGCAAAGGGTGTGGCGCTGGGTGTCATCTGCACCATCGTCATTCTGCCTGCTTTGATCCTGACCTTTGATCAGCAGGTCGAAAAGTACAAGCACCGCACCATCGTGCCCAAGCTGACCAAGCTCAGCTACTTTGTTTCCAAGCACGCAATGCCCATCGTGGTCGTCTTTCTTGTGCTGCTGGTGCCCTTTGTGGTGGCCCAGCAAAAGACTGAGGTCTACTACACCCTGTTCGACTCGCTGCCCCAGGATCTGACCGGTATCGTTGGCACCAACAAGCTGGGCGAGGACTTTGGCATGACCACCTCCCACTTTATTCTGGTGGATGAGGACCTGACCGCGACGCAGGTGTCTGACCTCTGCGATGAGCTCAAGGATGTGGATGGCATCACCCAGGTGGTGAGCCTGGATTCCATCACCGGCCCGGGCTTCCAGACCGAACTGCTGCCCGACAGCGTGACCGAGATCCTGCAGTCCGGCGGCTACAAGCTCATTCTGGCCAACAGCTCTTATAAGACCGGCACCGATGCCATCAACAACCAGCTGACCGAGATGAACGACCTTATCAAGGCGGTTGACCCCAACGGTGTCATCACCGGCGAGGGTGCCATGACCAAGGATCTGATCGAGGTTGCGGACGTGGACTTCAAGAATGTCAACGTCTGGTCGATCATGGCAGTCGCTGCCATCATCCTGATCTCCTTCCGGAGCCTGTCCATCCCTGTGCTGCTGGTTGCCAGCATCGAGGCCGCCATCTCCATCAATATGGGCATCCCGTACTTCACCGGTACTCAGCTGCCCTTCATCGCCAGCATCGTCATCGGTACCATCCAGCTGGGCGCGACTGTGGACTACTCCATCCTGATGACCACCCGTTATCACGAGGAGCGCAGCTATGGCCGCACCCCGCAGGAAGCTGCCCAGCAGTCGCTGGAGCACTGCAGCCAGTCCATCCTGACCAGCGGCCTGACCTTCTTTGCCGCTACCGTCGGCGTGGCCGCCATCAGTAAGATGGAGCTGCTGCAGAGCATCTGCCGGCTCATCTCCCGCGGCGCACTGATCAGTATGGCTGTCATTCTGGTCGTTCTGCCCGCTGCCCTGATGCTGCTGGACTGGGTCATCCGCCACACCACCATGCACTGGCTGGTCCCTGAATCTTCCAACGCCAAGAAGTCTGATAAGGAGTAACTACCATGAAAAAATCGCTTCGTTTCGCCAGTGCGGCGCTGGCGCTGACTCTCGCCGCAGGCATGACCCTGCCCGCCTTTGCAGCCGCCAAGGCCGATTATTCCAAGGAAGAGACCGTCTACGCCGTGATGAACGCCGACGGCTCCATCAAGTCCACCACCGTCAGCGAGCACCTGTACAGCGCTTCCGGCCTGTCCAATGTCACCGATGAGAGCACTCTGACCGATATCCAGAACACCGAGAGCGATGCCGCGTTCACCCAGGACGGCGAAAAGCTGGTCTGGAACACCGACGACACCGACGTGTACTATAAGGGAAATACCGACAAGGCCCTGCCCATCACCGCAAATGTCACCTATACGCTGGACGGCGTGACCGACAGCCTTGAGAACCTGATCGGCAAGAGCGGCCACCTGACCGTGACCATCGACCTGACCAACAACGAGACCGGCACCGTGACCGTCAACGGCAAGGAGCGCACCGTTGTCACCCCGCTCATCACTGCTGTGGGCGTGATCTTTGGTCAGGATGCCACCAACCTGAGCGCCGAGCACGGAATGCTGGAATCTGCCGCCAAGAGCAGCGTGGCCGCTTTTGTCTGCCTGCCCGGCGTGAAGGAATCTCTGGACGGCCTGCTGCCCGATGACCTGTCCACTGTGGAGGATTATCTGCAGGACAGCGTCACCGTGGAAGCCGATGTTGAGAACCTGACCGCACCGCAGGTCATGCTGGCCTGTGCCACCAACGCCGATGCGCTGGGCACCAATGCCTTTGACCTGAGCAGCATCAATGAACTGACCGATGGCATCGGCCAGCTGAACGATGCCATGAACCAGCTGATGGATGGTGCCGCCCAACTGGTGGACGGTGCTTCCCAGCTGGCCAACGGTACCCTGGCCCTGCTGGACGGCGCTTCTCAGCTGAACAGCGGCGCTTCTGCCCTGGACGATGGTCTGGGCCAGCTGACCAACGGTCTGGATACCCTGAGCTCCAATAACGCCGCCCTGCAGGCCGGTGCCCGGCAGGTAGCCGATGGTGTTCTGGCCTCTGCCAACAGCACCCTGATGGAGGGCGGCCTGATCGACACCCCCATGACCTGGGACAACTACGCTTCCGTTATTGACGAAGTGCTGACCATGAACAAAAAGACACTGGCCGCTGCCCGCAAGAAGATGGTGCGCACCGTCTGGGAGCAGGAGCCCAGCTTCAAGGACAGCCAGCTGGACATTGCCCTGTATCTCTCCGCAACCAAGACCAACCACGACCTGGAAGCTGCTCTGCGGCTGATGCAGAGCTACGACCCCTCCATGTTCAGCGCCATGCTTGATCTGAGCACTGCCAGCGCCAAGCAGACCGTGCATGACGAGCTGAAGTATCAGGCTGAGAACAGCCAGGATATCGCAGATGTCCGTGCCCTGAAGAACAGCCTGGCGCAGATCCAGTATTTCGTGTCCAGTGTCAACCAGTACACCAACGGTGTTGCCACCGCCGCTGATGGTGCCCACTCCGCAAAGGAAGGTGCCGCCCAGCTGGCCGATGGAACCAAGACCCTGTATGACGGCGTGACCACCCTGAATGATGGCGCAGGCCAGCTCAGCGATGGCACGGTCCGGCTGAACGATGGCCTGAACCAGTTCAATGAGGAGGGCATCTCCAAGCTGACCGGCGCTCTGGACGAGGAGCAGCTCCACGGCCTGAAGACCGTGCTGGACGAGATGACCAGCCGTCTGGAGGACTACACCAGCTTTGCCGGTAAGTCCGAGGATGCTTCCGGCAGCGTGAAGTTCATCTATAAGACCGGTGAGACGGTCGCCGCTGCGGATGTTACCGCCGAGACCGCCGCCGATGTGCAGGAAGGCAACTTCTTCACCCGCCTGTGGCAGCGGATCGTGAACCTGTTCAAGTTCTGAAAAAACGGCGTGCCTGCTTGACAAGCCGCCGGAGATTGACTATACTACAAATAGATTCGTCAAGAAAAATGACCGCTCAGGCATTGAAACGTTGAGGCGGTCATTTTTTATGCCAATTTTAAGGAGACCACAGCATGGCAGAGAGGGAATTGTATCCGGACGGGGAACAGCGCCGCCGCATCATGGATTTTATTATGGCGGCTGGGCAGACCCTTTTGGAGAACGGGGCAGAGGTGTTCCGGGTGGAGCAGACCATGGAGATCATGGCGGCCAGCTTCCACCTGCGGGAGTTCCATGTCTATGTGCTGACCAACGGCATTTTTGCCAGCGCAGGTACGGCGGAGATGAGCGAGGTGCGCAACGTGCCCACCCGTACTACCCACCTGGGGCGGGTGGCGGCAGTGAACCAGCTTTCGCGGCAGATCGCGTCCGGGGAAGTGGAGACCGTCGCCGAGGCCGAGGCCCGTCTGGCTCAGGCCAGGTGCATCCCTTTTCCAAAGGACTGGGTGCAGCTTGCGGCGGGCATGGGCGGCGCGTTCTGCTTTGCGCTGATCTTTGGCGGCGATCTGAAAGCCGGGCTTGCCGCCGCTGCGGCCGGTGTTGCGGCCAACGCCTATCTGCTGTTCTGCGGGCGGCGCGGCGTGGGGGGCGGGTTTCGAACCATCTCCACCGCCGCCCTCATCACCCTGTGCTGTATTCTGGGCTGCAGCCTGCTGGGCACTGAAGCCAGTCACGCCATCATCGGCACTCTGATGATCCTGACCCCCGGCATCGCCTTTACTATGGGCATCCGGGACTTTGTGCAGGGCGATTATCTGTCCGGCACCATCCGGATGATCGACGCACTGCTCATTGCGGCCAGCATCGCCATCGGCGCCGGCCTTGTGCTGAGCCTCTATGCCTTTTTGAAGGGGGTGGTCGTGGTATGACAGAGCTTCTTTTCACCGGGGAGCAGCTGGGCCGTCTGGCCCTGCAGTTCCTGCTGGCCGGGGCGGGCACCCTGAGCTTTGCCATCCTCTTTGCCTGCCCCAAACGCACCCTGCCTTATTGCGGGCTGGTGGGCGCAGTGGGCTGGCTGGTATACGAGATCGCGGAGCTGTTCGGAATGGAAGCCTTTGCAGCCTCGCTGCTGGCGGTCATTCCGCTGACGCTGCTGGCCCGCATCCTTGCGATGACCCTCAGGACACCGGTAACGGTATTCCTGCTCACCGGCATCTTTCCGCTGGTGCCCGGTGCGGGCATCTATTACAGCGCCTACTACTTCATTCAGGGCGAAAACGCTCTGGCGCTGGCAAACGGCATCTCTACCTTCAAGATCGCCGTGGCGCTGGCCGTGGGCATTGCCCTGGTGCTGGGCATCCCCCTGCCGCAGAAACGCCGATAAAACAAAAACGAGACCGCCCACCGGGCGGTCTCGTTGGTTATGCGGGGAACATTTGCCGGCAGAATGCAGCGGAAAGGCAGAAACATCGGGACGAAATGCATATATACACAAAGAATGTGGCACTGCATGTATAAATGTTTTCAAAAGGGTTTCATTTGTTCCGATTTTTTGCACAACACTTGACTTTTTTATTTGTACAACATATACTAATTCTGTTCCTTGATGACACGGTGAAGCGCATCGTGCCGGGAAAGTGAAAAAATATACAATCAACAGAGGAGTGTTTGAATATGAAAAAGATCAATCGCCGCAGCTTTCTGGCTGCCGCTGGTCTGACCGCTGCCGCTCTGGCTCTGACTGCCTGCGGCGGTTCCGCCTCCAGCACCGCTTCTTCCACTGCAAGCAGTGCAGCTTCTTCCGAGGCTGCTTCCACCAGCGCTGCCGCTGAGCTGACCACCGTTGAGGCTGGCAAGCTGACCATGGCCACCAACGCCACCTTCCCTCCGTACGAGATGACCACCGACTCCGGTGAGATCGAGGGCATCGATGTGGACACCGCCAAGGCGATCGCTGAGAAGCTGGGCCTGGAGCTGCAGATCGATGATATGGACTTCGACGCAGCACTGCTGAGCGTGCAGCAGGGCAAAGCCGATATCGTCATGGCTGGCGTTACCGTGACCGACGAGCGCAAGGCTGTGATGGATTTCTCCGACAGCTACGCCACCGGCATCCAGTCCATCATCGTTCCCGAGGGCTCTGATATCGCTTCTCCCGATGATCTGGCAGGCAAGAAGATCGGCACCCAGCGCGGCACCACCGGCTACATCTACTGCTCTGATGACTTCGGCGATGACGCTGTGGTCGCATACGACGATGGCCTGACCGCTGTGCAGGCTCTGAAGAATGGCCAGGTCGATGCAGTTGTCATCGACAATGCCCCTGCAGAGGAGTACGTTGCCGCCAACCCTGGTCTGGTCATTCTGGACACCAGCTACGCCGAGGAGGACTACGCCATTGGCATGGCAAAGGGCTCCGCTCTGGAGGATGCTGTCAATGCCGCTCTGGAAGAGCTGAAGGCTGACGGCACCCTGCAGTCCATCGTGGACAAGTACATCACCGCTGAATAATTCAGCTGTACCTTGTATCACGGGGAGGCGGCCCCATCTGGGGCACCTCCCCTTTTTTGGAAAGAACAGGTTACAAAATTCTAACAATTTCAGAAAGCGAGGATGCGAATGGCCGCACAATACGAACTGCTGAAAGAGCTGCTCAACAGCGGCACGAAGCTGGGCTTCGGGCAGGAAATGTTCTTCAAATTTTATCAGGCGTTCATCCTGAACGACCGCTGGGTGCAGTACATCCAGGGCGTGGGCACTACGCTGCTGGTCACCGCCATTGCGCTGGCACTGGGCGTGGTGCTGGGCAGCGTGGTGGCACTGGTGCGTGTTGCGCACGACCAGCAGCGTCCCGGCCGCAGGAACCCGGTGCTGGGCTTCTTCAACGCCGTCTGTCAGGTGTATACCACCATCATCCGCGGCACCCCCATGATGGTCCAGCTGCTCATTATGAGCATGGTCATCTTTGCCAACAGCCGCAACTTTACCATGGTCGGTGCGCTGGCACTGGGCATTAACTCGGGCGCTTACGTCTCGGAAATCATCCGCGGCGGCCTGATGGCGGTGGACCCCGGCCAGATGGAAGCCGGCCGCAGCCTGGGCCTGAACTACATGACCACCATGGTGGTCATTGTCATTCCGCAGGCCATCCGCGCGGTGCTGCCTGCACTGGGCAACGAGTTCATCGTCCTGCTCAAGGATACCTCGCTCATCACCGTCATCGGCGGCAAGGAGCTGCTGTATGCGGCGCAGGGCATTATGAACCGTACCTACGAGGCCATGTTCCCCCTGTTGGGCGTTGCAGTGGTCTATCTGATTTTAGTCATGATCTTTACATGGCTGCTGTCGAAGTTTGAGAGGAGGATGGCACAAGGTGACCGCTAATCATGCTGAAAAGATCCTGGAAGTCCGTGGTCTGACCAAGACCTACGGCGGTGAGGTCAAAAAGGGCGCAAAGCAGCCCACCCCCACCCTGGATGTCCTGAAGGGCATCGACATCGACATCTACCGCGGCGATGTGGTCTGCCTGATCGGCCCCTCCGGCTGCGGCAAGTCCACCTTCCTGCGCTGCCTGAACCGGCTGGAGATCCCCACCGGCGGCTCCATCAAGTTTGAGGGCATCGAGGTGGATGATGCCCACATCGATGCTGTGCGCCAGAAGATGGGCATGGTGTTCCAGCACTTCAACCTCTTCCCCCACCTGACCGTCAAGCAGAACCTCTGCCTGGCCCCGGAGCTGCTCAAGCTCAAGAGCAAGGAGGAGGCTTCCAAGCGCGCCGAGGAGCTGCTGGCCCGTGTCGGCCTGTCCGATAAAGCCAATGTGTTCCCCAAGAGCCTTTCCGGCGGCCAGCAGCAGCGCATTGCCATTGCCCGCGCTCTGGCCATGGACCCGGATGTCATCCTGTTCGACGAGCCCACCTCCGCCCTTGACCCTGAGATGGTCGGCGAGGTGCTGGAGCTGATGAAGGAGCTGGCCCACACCGGCATCACCATGCTGGTGGTCACCCACGAGATGGGCTTTGCCCGCGAGGTGTCCAACCGCGTCATCTTCATCGATGAAGGCAGGATCCAGGAAGATGAGCCCCCGCAGGAGCTCTTCTCGAACCCCAAGCATCCTCGTCTGAAAGCTTTCCTTTCCAAGATGCTGTAATTGAAGCTGAAAAAACTGTATTGAAAAGACCGCCAGAGCAAGCGTTTCTACTTGCTTTGGCGGTCTTTTTGCTGTGAGGGGGGTTATCCAAGAATGACAGAGACCTCTACACTTTCACCGGCCTTTGCCAGCGGCAGGAGGGTGCCCGCAATAGGAGCACCGTTCACGGTGACGCTCTGCACGCCCTTCTGCACGGCATGGGGGTTCTCCACCCGGATGTGGTACACGGCACCCCGGTAACGGCGGGTGACGGTGTAGCCTGCCAGCGTGTGGGGGATGCAGGGGTCAACGCGCAGGCCGTCCAGAGTGGGCTGGATGCCCAGAATGTACTGGCTCACGTTCACGAAGGTCCATGCCGCCGTGCCGGTCAGCCAGCTGTTCTTGGCCTCGCCGAAGGTGGGGGCATCGCGGCCTGCCACCATCTGGCTGTAAACGTAGGGCTCGGTGCGGTGGATCTCGCTGATGTCCTCGATATAGGCCGGGCAGGTCTTTTTGTAGACAGCAAAGGCCCGGTCACCGTGGCCCAGCACGGTCTCAGCACAGCTGATCCATGGGTTGTTGTGGCAGAAGATACCGGCGTTCTCCTTGTAGCCCGGGGGATAGCTGGAGATCTCGCCCAGATTGAGCCGGTAGGTGGTGTAGGCGGGCTGGAGCAGTACCACGCCGTACGGGGTGTCCAGCCGCTCCTCCACGCTCTTCAGTGCGGCTTCGGCCTGACCGGTTTCTCGGCCGATCCCGGCCATCACGCACATGCCCTGAGGTTCGATGAAGATCTGCCCCTCGTCGCATTCCCTGCTGCCTACGGGGGCACCAAAGGCATCGTAGGCACGGCGGAACCATGCGCCGTCCCAGCCGGCGGTCAGGGTGGCCTGTTCTACTGCGTCAATGGCGGTGCGGGCACTGGCGGCCTCCTCGGTGAGGTGCAGGTGGTCACAGAGTTCGGCGTACTCGCGGCCGTATTTCACGAACATGCCCGCAATGAACACGCTCTCAGCCACGGGGCCCTCGCTGGGGCCGGTGATCTGGAAGCTCTCGCCCGGGTGCTCCGAGAAGCAGTTCAGGTTCAGGCAGTCGTTCCAGTCGGCCCGGCCGATCAGCGGCAGGCCGTGGGGGCCCAGATGGGTATGGGTGTAGCGGAAGCTCCGGCGCAGATGCTCCATCAGGGGCTGTGCTCTGGTCACGTCGTTGTCAAAGGCAACCGGCTCGTCTAGGATCGACCAGTCACCGGTCTCCCGCAGATAGGCGGCGGTGCACGCAATGAGCCAGAGCGGGTCATCGTTGAAGCCGCTGCCCACGTCGCTGTTGCCCTTTTTGGTCAGGGGCTGGTACTGGTGGTAGGCACTGCCGTCCTCAAACTGGGTGGCAGCAATGTCCAGAATGCGCTCCCGTGCGCGGGAAGGGATCATGTGGACGAAGCCCAGCAGATCCTGACAGGAATCCCGGAACCCCATGCCGCGGCCGATGCCGCTCTCGTAATAGCTGGCACTGCGGCTCATGTTGAAGGTGACCATGCACTGATACTGGTTCCAAAGGCTCACCATCCGGTCCAGCTTTTCCTCGCCGGAGGTCAGCTGCCAGCCCGAGAGCAGCTCCTGCCAGTAGTCGGCCAGTGCCCTGCGGGCGGCATCCACCTGTGCGTCGGTGGCATAGCGGGCCATCATGGCCTCGGCCCGGGCTTTGTTGATGATGCCGGGAGCGCTGAATTTTTCCCCGACCGGGTTTTCAATGTAGCCCAGCCCGAAGATGATGCTCTTTCTCTCACCCGGTGCCAGCGTGAGATGGAAATGGTGGGCACCCACCGGAGCCCAGCCGTGGGCAATGCTGTTCGAGCAGTGACCGGCTTTGACCGCTTCCGGTGCGGCGGGGCCGCCGTACACGCCGCAGAAGGCATCCCGGCTGGTGTCGAAGCTGGTAACGGGGGCGTTGGCCCAGAACACGGCGTAGTGATCCCGGCGCTCCCGGTACTCTGTCTTATGATAGATGGCACTTTCCACCACTTCCACCTCGCCGGTGGAAAAGTTGCGCTGGAAATTGGAGCTGTCGTCCATGGCATCCCACAGGCAGAACTCCACATAGCTGAACACGTCCAGCGTGCGGGGGGCAGCGGTCTTGTTTTCCAGCGTCAGCCGGTCGATCTCACAGGCATCGCCCCGGGGCACAAAAAGTTCCTGAGCGGCCGCAATGCCGTTTTTTTCGCCCTGCAGGATCGTGTAGCCCAGACCGTGGCGGCAGGTGTAACTGTCCAGTTCCGTCTTGGCGGGCTGCCAGCCCGGGTTCCAGATGGTGCCGCCATCGTTGATGTAGATGCGGTGGCCGTCCATGTCCAGCGGGGAATTATTGTAGCGGTAGCGGGTCAGCCGCCGCAGCCGGGCATCCCGGTAAAAGCTGTAACCGCCGCCGGTGTTGGACACCAGACTGAAAAAGTCCTCGCTGCCCAGATAGTTGATCCAGGGCAGGGGAGTGCGGGGCGTGTCGATCACATATTCCCGGCGCGCATCATCAAAATGTCCGAATCTCATAGCCTTGTTCCTCCTTATAGGGTAAACCGGAAATGCTGAAATCATTTGATGGCGAAAACGATTTAGAATTTGCGGCCCAAGGGTGGGAAAGGCACTTGTCACCCTAAGAATAGTCTATCCTGCGGGAAAAATCAAGAGCGGACCTGAAATATACAACAAGGGTGCAGCGGGCTGGTTCAGGGGTGGAAACCGGTATGGGAACGAAAAAATTATCGAACGGTAACGAAATGTAACGAAAACGATACAGACTGCATAATTCTGAGGAAATGAAATCTCGCAACCTGCTGAAATGCAGACTTTTGGGATAAAACTTTTCTTCTTCTGCTTGATTTTTAGTGCAAAGTGCGCTATATTGAAATTGCGAAAACGATTTAGGATTCGCTCGGGAGCCCTGAGCGGGTCCCTGTGAGGGAGGGCGGCGAAATGTCATCCTTGAAAGATCTGGCGCGTGAATGCGGTGTCTCGGTGGCAACGGTGAGCAAAGCGCTCAATGGCCAGTCGGACATCTCTGCTGCGACCCGCGACCGTGTCCGCGAGACGGCCCGCCGGATGGGCTATGTGCCCAATATGGCGGCCCGCGCAATGAAGACCAACCGTACCTACAACCTTGGCGTTCTGTTTGTGGACGAGCGGCAGAGCGGTCTGGCCCACGAGTACTTCTCGGCGGTGCTGGACAGCTTCAAGGTGCAGGTGGAAAAGCTGGGCTATGATATCACCTTTGTCAACCGGAACCTCGGCGGCAGAACAATGACCTATCTGGAGCACTGCCACTACCGGGGCGTGGATGGAGCGGTGATCGCCTGCGTGGATTTCAACGATCCGCAGGTGGTGGAGTTGGTCAACAGTGATGTGCCGGTGGTGACCATCGACCATGTGTTCAACAACCGGATGGCGGTCCTTTCCGATAATGTCAACGGGCTTTCGGCGCTGGTGCGGTACGCCTACGCCAACGGCCACCGCCGCATCGCCTTTATCCATGGCGAGCGCACGGCGGTGACGGAGAACCGGCTGGCGGGCTTCTACAAGAGCTGTGCGGAGCTGGGGCTGCAGGTCCCTGAAGAATATGTGCGCTGCGGTGTGTATCACGATCCCGACCGCTGTGCCGAGGAGACCCGGGCCCTGCTGGCACTGCCCCAGCGACCCACCTGCATCCTCTTCCCCGATGATTTCTCGGCCATGGGCGGCTGCATCGCTCTGCAGGAAGCGGGCCTGAGCATCCCGGAGGATATTTCCGTGATGGGATATGACGGCATTTACCTCTCCCGCGTGATGAAACCCCAGCTGGTGACCTGGCAGCAGAACACCAGAATGCTGGGCCGGATGGCAGCGGATAAGCTGGTGCAGATGATCGAGCACCCCCGTGTGACGCTGGCCGAGCAGATCCCGGTGACAGGAAAACTGCTGGAGGGCGGCTCGGTGCGCAGCATCGAATGAATGGGTTGGATTTGGTTCCGGGCGAACCGGAGCCTTGAATTTGAAACGCTTTTTCACGAAAACCATTGAAGGAGGTTTTTCATTATGAGAAAGATTTCGCGTCGTAATTTCCTGCTGGCTTCCGGTGCAGTTACCATCAGTGCAGCACTGAGCGCATGCGGCGGCTCCTCTTCTTCTACCGGCGCGGCATCCTCTGCCGCAGTTTCTTCCGCCGCTTCCGATGCTCCGGCAACTCAGGGCAAGGTGCTGAATATCTGGTGCTGGAACGACGAGTTCCAGGGCCGCTTCAATAACTATTACCCCGAGGTCGCCTCCATCGCTGAGGATAAATCCACCACCACCCTGAAAGATGGCACCGTTGTCAAGTGGACCATCAACGCCAACGAGAACAACAACTACCAGAATAAGCTGGATGAGGCCCTGCTGAATCAGGACTCTGCCGCCGATGATGACAAGGTAGATATCTTCCTGATCGAGGCTGACTACGCACTGAAGTATGTGGATTCCGATTACGCGCTGGATGTCAAGGCAGACATCGGCCTGACCGATGCCGATCTGGCTGGTCAGTACCAGTACACCAAGGATATTGTCAGCGTGGACGGCAGCCAGCGCGGCACCACCTGGCAGGCGACCCCCGGTCTGTTCGCATACCGCCGCAGCATCGCCAAGGAAGTGCTGGGCACCGATGATCCCACCGAGGTGCAGAGCCATCTGTCCGATTGGGATAAGTTCAACGAGGTGGCTGCACAGGCCTATGCCAAGGGCTACAAGATGCTGTCCGGCTTCGATGATGCTTACCGCACCTTCTCCAACAACGTGGACGCTCCCTGGGTGGACGGCACGACCGTCAAGGTAGACCCCAACATTATGAAGTGGGTCGATCAGACCAAGGAGTACACCGATAAGGGCTACAACAATAAGTCCAGCCTGTGGGACAGCCAGTGGGCAGCCGATCAGGGCCCGAGCGGCAAGGTGTTTGGCTTCTTCTATTCCACCTGGGGCATCAATTTCACCCTGCTGGGCAACTCTCTGGAGACCCCTGTGGCCGAGGGCGGCAAGGAAGAAGTAGGCAACGGCATCTACGGCGATTACGCAGTCTGCGAAGGTCCTCAGCCCTATTACTGGGGCGGCACCTGGATCTGCGCGGCAGCCGGTACCGATAATACCGATATCATCCGCGACGTGATGCAGAAGCTGACCTGCGACGAAGCCATTATGAAGCAGATCACCCTGGATACGCAGGATTACACCAACAACGAGAAGGCCATGGAAGAGATCGCAAACAGCGATTATGCCTCCGACTTCCTGGGCGGCCAGAACCATATCGCCCTGTTTGCAGAAGCTGCAAAGAAGATCGATATGTCCAACGCAGGCCCGTACGATCAGGGCCTGAACGAGAGCTTCCAGAATGCCTTCAAGGATTACTTTACCGGTACGGTGGACGAGGATACCGCAAAGGCAAACTTCGAGACCGCCATCAAGGAAAAGTACCCCGAGCTGACCGATGTGGTCTGGCCCGCATAAGCGCAGCCGGAACCTGAAAACCTTTTGAACCGAATCCGAATGGGGCGGGCCGGACGCTGATCCCGCCCGCCCCGTTTTGCTTTGGGCAGTGTACGTCAGGAGGGCAGTTACTATGGGAGCAAAACCAAAGAAGAACGGCTCGATCAGCTATGCAAAGTGGGGCTATATCTTCATTGCACCGTTCTTCCTCATCTTTGCGCTGTTCCAGCTCATCCCACTGGGGTCTACGATCTATTACAGCTTTTTTGAATATTACCGCAGCGGCCTGAAGATCATCGGCCCCACCTTTGTGGGCCTGAAGAACTACATCACCCTGTTTGCAACTGACCTGCCCAAATACTTTGGCAACACGCTGCTGCTCTGGATCATCGGCTTCATCCCGCAGATCGCCATCTCGCTGCTGCTGGCGGCCTGGTTCACCGACCTGCGCCTGAAGCTGAAGGGCCAGACCTTCTTCAAGACAGTCATCTACATGCCCAACCTCATCATGGCTTCGGCATTTGCCATGTTGTTCTTTGCCCTGTTCTCGGATAACGGCCCCGTGAACGCTGCACTGGTGGGCATGGGCATCCTCAAGGAGCCCTTCAGCTTCCTGAACAGTGTCTGGGGCAACCGCGGCCTCATCGGCCTGATGAACTTCCTGATGTGGTTCGGCAATACGACCATCATGCTGATGGCGGCCATCATGGGCGTGGACCCCACCCTGTATGAGGCAGCGGAGCTGGACGGCTGCACCCCGAACCAGATGTTCTGGAAGATCACCATCCCGCTCATCCGGCCGATCCTGGTCTATGTGATGATCACTTCGATGATCGGCGGCCTGCAGATGTTCGATGTGCCGCAGATCCTGACCAACGGCAAGGGCGGCCCCGACCGCACCTCCACCACCATGATCATGTACCTGAACAACCACCTGTTCAGCAAGAACTACGGCATGGCCGGCGCGGTCTCGGTGGTGCTGTTCCTGGTGTGCGCAGTGCTCTGCGTGATCGTTTACATGGCCCTGACCAAGGAGGACGACGGCCTGAGCAAGGCCGAGCGCAAGGCCCGCAGGCAGGCGGCCAAACAGGTGAAGGGAGGAAAAGCATAATGTCACACGCAGTCAAGACAAGATCCGAAAAGGCGACCCTTGCGGCCCGCCGCACGGTGTGCTATGCGGCGCTGGTGCTGCTGAGCTTTTTATGCCTGTTCTTCTTCTATGTGCTGGTCATCAATTCCACCCGTACCCATTTTGAGATCCAGAAGGGCTTTTCCTTTCTGCCGGGCAGATCCTTGATGACCAACCTGAAAAATGTGCTGTCAGATGCCAACATCCCGGTGCTGACCGGTGTGCGGAACAGCCTGATCGTGTCCGGCTGCTCGGCTGCCCTCAGTGTCTATTTTTCGGCCCTGACAGCCTACGGCATCTACGCCTATAACTTCCGGTTCAAAAAGGCGGCGTTTGCCATCATCCTGCTCATTATGACCATGCCGACCCAGGTCTCGGCGCTGGGCTTCCTGCAGCTCATCACGAAGATGGGCCTGAAGAACAGCTTCATTCCCCTCATCATCCCCAGCATTGCGGCCCCGGCGGTGTTCTTCTTTATGAAGCAGTATCTGGATGCCAGCCTGCCCATGGAGATCGTGGAAGCCGCCCGCATCGATGGCGCAGGGGAGTTCTACACCTTCAACCATATCGTGCTTCCCATTATGAAGCCCGCTTTGGCGGTGCAGGCCATCTTCTCCTTTGTGTCCAGCTGGAACAACTACTTCATCCCCGCACTGGTGCTGGATACGGCAGACAAAAAGACCCTGCCCATCCTCATTGCACAGCTCCGCAGTGCCGACTTCCTCAAGTTCGATATGGGCAAGGTCTATATGCTGGTGGCCATTGCCATCCTGCCTGTGATCATTGTTTATCTGCTGCTGTCCAAGTTCATCGTCCGTGGTGTTGCACTGGGCGGTGTCAAGGGCTGAGCATTCCGTTCTCTCCTTCGGAAAAAGCACCCGCAGCCAGCAGGCCGCGGGTGCTTTTCTATCCTCTCGTGCTCAGTCGGCTTTGGCAATGCGCTGCATCGCGGTGGAAGCGACATACTTCTCCTTGATGGCGCGGAGCTGGGCCATGTGGTCGGTGTTTACGTGGGCCTGCTGCTGGGCTTCGGAGTCCCACTCCTCAACGATGAGCAGCTCGTCCGGGTCGGCGGCGCTCAGGTAGTAATCATAGCGCTCAAAACCGTCCTCCTGCTGCACCTTTGCCAGGATTCCGGCAGCGGCGACCTCCTGCAGAAAAGCGTCCCGCTGGCCGGGGAGCATACGGTAGGTGACCAGAAGCATCATGTGTTCCATGGTGAAATCTCCCTTATAATGTTCCAATGTATGTTCTTTTAGACAAAAGCCGCCGGAAATCGCTTCCCGGCGGCTTTTGCTTATTAGGAGGATCAAAAGATGATCCCTGGAGAACTTAGTTCAGGATGGTCTGCTCGGTCTCGACATCAAAGACATGGACCTTGTGCGGATCAAATGCAACGCGGACGGTGTCTCCGTTGCGTGCCTTGGAGGTGGGAGCGACACGGGCGGTCATCTTGTTGCCCTTGTACTCCAGGTACAGGTAGATCTCAGCGCCCATCATTTCGGACACATCGACCTGAGCCTCCAGGTGGCAGTCGGGGTGCTTTGCCATAAACTCGGGCTCGTCGTCGATATCCTCAGGACGGATGCCCATCTTGACCTTCTTGCCAACGTAGGAATCCAGCTTGCCGTCAGCGGTCTTTTCCTTGGGCAGGGGGATGGTGTCGCCGCCCAGGTCAATGGCGTACTGATCGCCGTTCTTGGTCACGGTGCCGTCCAGGAAGTTCATCTGGGGGCTGCCGATGAAGCCGGCAACGAACATGTTGCAGGGCATATCGTACAGGTTCTGCGGGGTATCGACCTGCTGGATGATGCCGTCCTTCATAACAACGATGCGGTCGCCCATGGTCATAGCCTCGGTCTGGTCATGGGTAACGTAGATGAAGGTGGTAGCCAGCTTCTTGTGCAGCTTGATGATCTCGGTGCGCATGCTGGTACGCAGCTTTGCATCCAGGTTGGACAGGGGCTCGTCCAGCAGGAAGACTGCCGGGTTACGAACCATTGCACGGCCCAGAGCAACACGCTGACGCTGGCCGCCGGACAGAGCCTTGGGCTTGCGGTCCAGCAGGTGCTCGATCTCCAGGATCTTGGCAGCCTCGTGAACGCGGCGGTCGATCTCGTCCTTCGGGGTCTTGCGCAGCTCCAGACCGAAAGCGATGTTCTTGTAAACGGTCATGTGGGGGTACAGAGCGTAGCTCTGGAACACCATGGCGATATCACGATCCTTGGGGGGAACGTCGTTGATCAGGCGGCCGCCGATGTACATTTCGCCCTTGGAGATCTCCTCCAGACCGGCGATCATGCGCAGGGTGGTGGACTTGCCGCAGCCAGAGGGGCCGACGAAGATGATGAACTCCTTATCCTGGATCTCCAGATTGAAGTCGGTAACAGAAGGGGCAGTAGCGCCCGGGTAGATCTTGTAGATGTGCTGGCAGCTAATCGAAGCCATAGGTCATTGCCTCCATTAAAATTTTTCTATGTTACGGCACCTTGACGGTGCACGCTCTCGTTGGTATTATAATAACAGATAACTTTGTGATATAAAATAGTATTTTATTGATTTGAGGTGTCAGATATTGCTTTATGATTGGACAAGCACCGCAGCCCTTGGCGTGGTGCGGGATATCCAGCCCAAAGAACCCCTGACCCTGACCGGCGAGGGGCTGTGGGTCTGCCTGATCTCCAGCGGCAGATGCACCGTCAGCCTGGCCGATGTTTCGCCCTCCCCGGCGGGCAGCGCGCTGACCCTGCCGCCCCAGAGCGCGGCGGCGGGCCATCTGGTGCTGAGCCGCGCCCCGTTGACCCTGACCCCGGAAGGGGAGAGCCACCTGCTCTGCATCCAGCTGACCGGGCAGGCGGCGGTGCAGTTCCTTGCCGGGCTGACGGAGCTGCCGTTCCTGGCCCGGGGCGAGACCTGCCCCGCCGCCGCAGAGCTGCTGGGCCGCCTTGCCGCCGAGGCCGACACGCCCCGCAGCCGGGCCGCCAGCCAGCTGGCCTTTGCCCTGCTCTGTGAGCTTGCGGGGGCCGACAGCGCCGCCCCGCCCCTGCCGCCGCTGGTGGAGGCCGCCATTGAGGATATCCGCCAGAACTACGCGGGCCTGTACGGCGTGGAGGAGCTCAGTGAGCGGCTGGGAGTCTCCAAGAGCCACCTTGTCCGCACCTTTACCGCCGCCGTGGGGGTGCCTCCGGGGCGCTACCTGACCACCGTGCGGGTGGAAGCTGCCATGCGGCTGCTCCTGCACCGGGAATACACGCTGGATGTCATTGCCAGCCTGTGCGGCTTCTCAGGGGCCAACTACCTGTGCCGGGTGTTCAAAAAAGAGACCGGCCAATCCCCCGCACAGTGGCGGGCCTTGGCCGGTCAGACAGCGCGGCCCCTCAGCCCGGCAGAAAGCCAGCGGGAGCAGGCACTGTATATTTAAAATGTTCAGGAGCCGGGGCAGCACCCGGCTCTTTTCCGTGGAGGCGTTCAGCCGCACACAGACTGCGGGCGCTTGAGCAGGAACACCGTCAGGGCCAGCGTGATGGCCTCGGCGGCGGGGAAGGCCGACCACACGCCGTTCATGCCGAACAGGGCGCTCAGGATCAGCGAGCAGGTGACGATGGCGGCCACGCCCCGGCTGACCGAGGTGATGGTGGCCTCGGTGGGGCGGTTGACCGCACCCAGATAGCCCGCCGCAACAATATTGCAGCCTGCAAAGAAGTAGCCCAGGAAGTAGATGCGCATACCGCTGTGGGCATATTCGGCCATCAAAGCAGAGCTCTCGCTGTTGAAGAGGGCAACAAAGGTGTCGGTAAAGCCAAACACGGCACCGTACAACACCGCCGCCAGCGTCAGCGCGGTGCCGCAGCCCAGCAGAAGCAGCCTTTTTGCCCCGGCCATCTCATTTTTGCCGTAGCACTGGCTGATCAGCGGCTGAGCACCCTGGGCCACGCCGTTGAAGATGGCTGTTGCCACCAGCGCAAAGTTTGCCACCACGCCGTAAGCGGCCACGCCCACGTTGCCCGCCAGCCGGAGCAGCAGGAAGTTGAACACGGTGGTGGTCACGGCAGAGGAGAGCTCCCCGACAAAACCGGAGATGCCCAGCTGGCAGCTCTGCACCAGCAGCCGGGCCGAGGGAGCATGCCGGACAAAGGTGAGCGTGTTGCTCTTTTGAAAGAAGTGGCGGCTGCAGATGGCGATGCTGAGCACCGGCGAGATGGCCGTTGCCAGCGCCGCGCCGGGCAGGCCCAGCCCCATGGGGAAGATGAAGATGTAATCGAACACCACATTGAACAGGCTGCCGCTCAGGGTGGCCACCATGGCAAGGGATGGGTCGCCGTCGTTGCGGACGAAGGCCGAGAAGATGTAGTTGCACATGAAGAAAGGCGTGAACAGCAGGAAGATGCGGGTGTAGTTCAGGCCCAGCGCCACAATGTCCGCATCGCCGCCCATGAGCTGCAGAAGCGTGCCCGGGCAGAACGCGCCCGCCAGCATGAACGGGATGGCGATCAGGCAGGCGCAGAGGATGGCGTTGGAAAAATACCGCTGCGCCCGCGCCTCGCCCTGCGCCTGCAGGATGGCGTACCGGGTGGCCGCACCCAGGCCGATCATCGAGCCGAAGGCAAAGATCAGGTTGTACATGGGCAGGCAGAGGTTCAGCAGGGTCACGCCGTCGGTGCCCGCCGCCTGGGCGATGAAATAGGTGTCGGCCAGAATATAGCACGATGTGCCGATCAGACCGAAAATATTCTGCGACACATACTTGAAGAACTGCTTTGTCAGGTTCATGGATGCTTCCTTTCCGCAGGGAGAGTAGGGGAGTGAAACGTAAAAACGACTACTACTATATCATAAAACCTGGCATATTTCAACGAAAAAGCGAGGAAACACGCCGCCGTTCCCCAAGCGGAATGTTTTCCCCGGGGAGATGCCGCTATCCGAAAATGCCATACAGATACTTCCTCTTTTGTGCAACTCGCCAAAGATGGTTTTGGGTTATTGACAAAAAAAAAAAAAAAGTTTTATGATTTTTGTGTAAGATGCCACATTGAAACAGAAGAATCGGCAAACCAGTCGAAAGGCTGCAGCGCAAAGCTACAGGGCCTGTAATATGGCAGCCAGCTGCACTTTCTCAACCATACCGCACATGGGCATCACCTCAAGGGGCGGTAGATTCCCAAAGTACAAAACGCAGAGCGTTGTACCAGCCATTTGGCCGGTGCGGCGCTCTTTTTGCTTTGTGCGGGCATGGTTATATTTTGGGAGTAATTCATAAAAGGAGGATTTTTATGAGACTGAAACGAGTGATCAGCGCCGCCTTGGCAGTGAGCATGGCAGTTTCCATGATGCCTGCTACTGCGGTTTCGGCGTTTGCAGAGGAAACGAGCACCAATACTGCGGTCACGGCTACTACTGAGGGCGAGAAGACCACTGTTGACGAGAATGCGCCCACCTCTGGTTATTGTGGTGTTGAGGGTCACAAGGAAGAAGTTAAGTGGGCATTCAATCGTACTACGGGGGTTTTGCGAATCTCTGGTACGGGAGCTATGGCAGATTATGAGGGAGTTTCTGATACGGATGGTGGCACAGAAAATGATTTGCGTCCATGGAAACCCTATCTCAACCAGATTACAGAGGTACATATTGAGGAAGGCGTTACTGCGATTGGCAATAGTGCATTCCGTGGGATGAAGGCTTTGAAAAAAGCTAATATTCCTGCAAGCATTAACTATTTGGGTGATTACATCTTCCGCGCAGATAGTGAACTTACGGATGTTGAATGGGCACCCAATTTTACGGCACCTAGCCTTAAGGATAACGATACGACTGGTGGAACGTATATTGGTACATATGTTCCAACCAGTATGTTTGATTTCTGCTCCAAACTGGGTGACGGCAAAGAGCTGACGAAGTGGCTTCCCAGTAGCTTTACTGGCGTTGGTTGTGCTGCGTTCCGTGGAACAAAGTTTACAGTTGATTTTGATAACTGGAGCAATTTGAAGTATATTGGTGCCCGTGCATTTGAGCAGATGCCTCGTCTTGAGAGTTTTACGCTGACAGATAATATTCAGATTGGTTTGAGAGGTACGGATTCTAATGCGTTCAATGGTTCTGGATTGAAGAAACTGATTGTAAATACTGAGGAAGTACCGAGAAGTTTTGCGAATGGATGTACAGAATTGACAGATATTACATTAGGCAGTGCTGTAAAAAAGATTCAACCTTTCGCATTTTGTTCGACAGCTATTACTACATTAGATGTGCCGGAAGGAATCAGCAACATTGGAGATAATGCATTTTATGCTTGTCAAAATCTTAATAAATTGACATTTCGGGGCAAGGTAACATTAGGGAAAAATGTATTTACTGCGTGCGGCATCAAAGAACTTGATATTCTGGATGGTGCAGAAGTCATTTGTACAGGTGGAGATCCCTTTAGGGGAAGTGGAAGTGGAAGTGGAAGTGATCCTGCGGTGACCACAATCAATGCAGTTGAGTTAAAAGGTGCGTTAAAGAGTGGTAAAGAAGATCAAACAGACGGGAGTCTTTGGCACGATATATTTTCTAAAAATGCTGGAATAACAACGGTAAATGTTTGTGGCCCAAACCTGCAATATGTGCGACCGTCCGTATTTCCGAGTATGGAAACATTGAATGTAACAGGCGGAGAAGCGCACATTCCAGCTGAAAATACCTATGCTTTCTCTGGAAATACTACACTGAAGCATGTTAACATCGATGTTGATACTTACACAGAAGATGAATATGTGGATAAAAATGGAAAACAAGCTGTGGTAGCATCTTTCCGTAACGCACAGGCGCTTGAAACCTTTGCGGTGAGAGCCAATAACGTAAAACTTGGAGATCGAACTTTCTGTGAGTGTACAAATTTGAATAAGATTGATTTTACAGGTTGCGGCGAGATTCGTTATATGAACGGTTGCCTGGGCTCTTCTACGAGTGGAAAACCACTTAATCCCAATGTGTGCATTTATGTGAATGACGAATCTGCAAATCCGAGAGCAACCAACAATGATAGTGGGTTGGATAAAAATGTAGGCATTGTCTTTGTTGTCGATGGCGGCATTGTTGACATGAATAAGACCGGTTTTGACAGCGTAACCAAGGCTGGATGTACCGCAAAATGGTATAAGGACGCTAAATGCCAGACCGAAACCGAGGATTCTACCCCCCAAAAGGGTGAAACCTATTACGCCAAGTGGGCAAAGAACAATTACACTGTGACCTTTAACAACAATGGGCATGGTGAACAGCCTAATGCTAAGTCTGTTGAATACGGTGACTCTGTTACTGACCTGCCTGAGCTGAGCGACAGTGCCAACGAATGGGTATTTGATGGCTGGTATATGGATGAAAACTTCAAAACCAAATATAATAATCAGGCCATCACTGATAATACAACTCTTTATGCTAAGTGGCATGAATATCAGAATACCTCTTTGACTGCAAAAGTTTCCAAGAGTGACTATCTGGTCAACACCCCTGCTGATGTGAATGTTACAGTTACTCCCGGCGATGATTTTAGTAAGCTCATGCAAGATAAGGACAACATCAAGATTTCGCTGACCTACGATGATGATGTTACCAGTGTGATGCTGAACGGCAATGTGCTGGACAAGAAAGAATACACCATTTCCGAGCTGATGCCGCTGATGGGCCAGAATCGCAAGCTGGACGTAACCTATGGCAAGGCCGGTACGCACACCTTTGGTATTGCCCTGAAAAATGGGGACAAGATTGTGAGTGAGTGCAGCACGGATATCGTTGTTGCCGAAGAGGCCGCCGAACTGACCCCTGCAACCAAGCTCTACACCCTGACCGTCAAGAACGCTGATGTTACCATTAAGAATGGTGACGAAGAGATCAAGGCTGAGAAGAACGACAAGGGCGAGCTGATCGCCAAAGTGCCCGAAAAGGCTGACGTGACCGTGACCTACACCAGCCAGAGCGATGCCGTTGCATTTGACCAGTGGACGATTACCACCGATGAAACGCTGGATGTGGATGTCAAGAACAACCCCCTGAAGTTCCAGATGCCTGCCGGTGGCGTGACCATCGAAGCCATGACCAAGGATGCCTCCATTGAGGAAGACGAGCCCAATATTCTGGGCACCGCCGCAGTGGTCGGCACTGCCGCTGCTGGCACCGCCATTCTGGCATGGCAGGGTTATCAGCTGGGCACGGAGCTGTACCTGAAAACCGCTCTGCCCGCTGGTACTGCCATCCCCACAAACCGTGCCGAGCTGGCCCTGCTGGTGTGGAACCATGCCGGTAAGCCCGCACCCGCCGCAGTTCTGCCCGCTGATGCCACCGATACCCAGAAGGCCATTGCCTGGGCTGTGGAAAACGATCTGCTCAAGGCTGCAAAGGACAACGGCGAGACCTATGTGGATACCGATTCCGTGAGCCGTGTTGAAGTGATCCGCGTGTGGAATAAGGCACAGGAAAAGTAAACCCCACCGTCATCCCTTCGGGATGCCACCGCCCCTAATAGGGGCGGCCTTGGCAAAAAGGTGAAACTATCCGCCATGCCAAGGGCCCCCCTATTAGCGGGGGCTGTCGCTGAAAGCGACTGGGGGGTTGCCCCCACAACCAAACCATTCTCTATTCCCCAATAACCTGTGGAAGCGCCCTGCCGGGGAACCGGTGGGGCGCTTCTGCATAGGGGCGGGAGCCGAAACCGCCGCTTTTTCCGCTCTAGCGCCGTGGTTTTTATTGACAAGCTCCCGGCTTGCTATTATAATAGAACAGTCATAATAGCATTCGTGCGCGGCTTTGCGGCTGCGTCAATCCAATAGACAAGGAGAAGATCCAAAATGGCACAAGAAATCAAGATGTCCGCTTCCGGCCTGAAGGCGATGCAGGACGAACTGGAATACCTCAAGACGGTCCGCCGCAAGGAGCTGGCCGAGGAGATCAAGGAAGCCCGCAGCCACGGCGACCTTTCTGAGAACAGCGAGTACGATGAAGCCAAGAACACCCAGGGTCTGGTGGAGAACCGCATCACCGAGCTGGAGCAGATGGTCAAGAACGCTGTGATCATCGACGAGAGCGAGCTGAGCGTGGACAGCGTTTCTGTTGGCACCCACGTTTCCATCAAGATGATCGGCGATGATGAGGCCGAGGAGTACGACATCGTTGGCCGCACCGAGGCTGACCCCATCAACGGCAAGATCAGCGACGAGAGCCCCGTGGGCCACGCTCTGCTGGGCAAGGCCGTGGGCGAGAAGGCTGAGGTCCTGCTGCCCTCCGGCCAGACCGTCGAGTACGAAGTGCTGGCCATCACCCACGCCGCAAACTGAGCCTGAACGGGAGGAAACCATGGAAGAGCAAAAGAGAAACCCCGCTCAGGGCCTGTCTGAGAGCGAGCAGGTGCAGGTGCGCCGCCAGAAGCTGGCCGACCTGCAGGCTGCCGGAAACGACCCCTTCACCCTGACCAAGTTCCCGCAGGACGCATACTCTGCCGACCTGAAGGAAGAGTTCAAGGAGCTGCCCAACGAGACCGACAGCGGCAAGCAGGTCGCGCTGGCTGGCCGTATGATGTCCAAGCGCGTGATGGGCAAGGCGAGCTTTGCCCACCTGCGCGATGATAAGGGCGATATCCAGCTGTATGTCCGCCGCGACGAGCTGGGCGAGGAGGCCTACGCCGCCTTCAAGAAGCTGGACGTGGGCGATATCATCGGTGTCAAGGGTGAGGTGTTCCGCACCAAGACCGGCGAGCTGAGCGTTCGTGCCACCGAGCTGACCCTGCTGGCCAAGAGCCTGCGCCCCCTGCCCGAGAAGTTCCACGGCCTGACCGATACCGAGATGCGTTACCGTCAGCGCTATGTGGACCTGATCGCCAACCCCGAGGTGAAGGATACCTTCGTCAAGCGCAGCCAGATCCTGAAGGAGATCCGCGCCTATCTGGACGAGAAGGGCTTCCTGGAGGTGGATACCCCCATCCTGACCCCCTTTGAGATCGGTGCCTCTGCCCGCCCCTTCTACACCCACCACAACAGCCTGAACATGGACATGGTGCTGCGCATTGAGACTGAGCTGTACCTCAAGCGCCTGATCGTGGGCGGCATGGACCGCGTGTACGAGGTTGGCCGCATCTTCCGCAACGAGGGCATGGACCCCAAGCACAACCCCGAGTTCACCAGCATCGAGCTGTATCAGGCCTTTACCGATTTCCACGGCATGATGGATCTGGTGGAAGAGCTGTACAAGCGCCTGGCCCTCAAGATCTGCGGCAGCATGGTCATTCCCTATCAGGGCAAGCAGATCGATATGGGTCACTGGGAGCGCCTGACCATGGTGGAGGCTGTCAAGAAGTATTCCGGCGTGGACTTCAACGATTGGAAGTCCGACGAGGATGCCATTGCCTCTGCCAAGGAGCATCATGTGGAGCTGCCCGAGGTTCCCACCAAGGGTGCCATTCTGGCCGAGTTCTTTGATGCCTTTGTTGAGGACAAGCTGATCCAGCCCACCTTCATCTATGATTACCCTGTCGAGATCAGCCCGCTGGCCAAGCGCAAGCCGGATGATCCCGCCTTTACCGAGCGCTTTGAGTACTTCATCGACTGCACCGAGTACGGCAACGCCTTCAGTGAGCTGAACGACCCCATCGACCAGAAGGGCCGCTTTGAGCGTCAGGTCGCCGAGCGCAAGGCCATTGAGCCCGATTGCAAGGCTCAGGTGGATTACGATTACGTCAACGCTCTGGAGTATGGCCTGCCCCCCACGGGCGGCCTGGGCTTTGGCGTGGATCGCCTGGTCATGCTGCTCACCGACAGCGCCTCCATCCGCGATGTTCTGCTGTTCCCCACGATGAAGCCAATTGAGCAGTAAATCGCAAAAATAAAACGCAGATACGAGTGAATTTTAAAACGATTTCACCCATCATCTGCGTTACTACACCACAACTACACCAATTTTCGGACGTTTTCCCGAAAAGGAGCCTTACAAAGCGGTGTGGTGTAAGAATTGAATAGGTGGATTGGTGTAGTAGGTACACCGAACTCCCAAAACGAAGATACGGCAGCTATGTTGCGAAAAACAACGTAGCTGCCGCTTTTTGTTTCGTATAGAGATTTTATGCTGACAGGCAACTTCTCCTGTGGTTAAATCAATTTGTCGTTGGCAAGTGTCAAACACTCCTGATTTGGCATACGCCAAAATTTACGCCAATTTAGCGCAGTTCCTCAAGCAATGCCGTGCAGCCTTCCAGTATATCCTGCCATGTGGCTTCAAAATCTCCCGTGAACCATGGGTCTGCCACTTCACGGGGATGATCCGTATGCGCCATCAGCAGCGAGACTTTATGCTGTGGGTCTCCGCCGACAAGCCGCAGGATGTCGCACAGATTACTTTCGTCCATGCCAATCAGATGATCATACCGTGCATAATCCAGCCGGGTCATCTGCCGGGCTGTCTTGCCGTTGCAGTCGATGCCATGTTCTGCCAGCTTCTGCCGTGCAGGAGGATAGACCGGATTTCCGATTTCCCATGCACTGGTGGCGGCTGATGCGATTTCAAATTGCTCGGATAGTCCTGCCTTGGACGTAAGGTCTTTCATCACATACTCCGCCATCGGGCTTCGGCAGATATTTCCGAGACAAATAAATAAGATCCTGGTCATGCCGGGTCGTTCTCCTTTTGGCTTACAAAAGCATAGCCGCCGTGGGTAGTGCGGATAAAGCTACCGCAGCCGGCCAGCTTCTTTCGCAGATTGGAAACGGTATTTGCCACGACCTTTA
>ERZ837590.555-NODE-555-length-29373-cov-3.242002_pt1 | contig 29373 bp, 27 predicted proteins | sample MGYA00519573_ERZ837590 | MGnify/ENA primary metagenome ERZ837590 (study PRJEB31850, sample SAMEA3708820) | human gut metagenome | biome: human gut; feature: human-associated habitat; material: faeces | place: China | collected 2014 ... | reverse complement strand
CGATGTTCTTCCCCTCCAGCCAGCGGTGGGGCACACCGGCGCGCTTCATATCCTTAAAATTTTTGGACAGGTCCAGCAGATAACGGATCTCCGCCGGGGTATAGTCCAGCAGCTTCAGAAAGCTTCTTCCTCTGATATTCACAGCCATGATGATGTTCTCCCTTTCTATTGATAAATATTGATGGATATTCTCTCAGATCTCGTCCCGCCACAGGGGCATACTCATGCACCGGGGACCGCCCCGGCCCCGGGACAGCTCGGCGCTGGGCATTTTCAGCACCCGGATGCCGCTGTCCTCCAGGATCTGGTTGGTGACATAGTTCCGGTCGTACACCACCACCACGCCGGGGGCGATGCACAGGGTGTTGGACCCGTCGTTCCACTGCTCCCGCTCGGCAGCGATCTGGCTGCTGCCGCCGCCGCCGACCATGCCCCAGCGCAGGGTGCGGTCGAGAGGTTTTAAACCGTTAATCATGTCGTGCCTCCTGTCAGAATCCGACGTCGCGCAGATAGCGCAGACTTTCCGTGACCGCCTGCAGGCTGCCTGCGGCATGGCGCGGGTCGCGCTCTTGTTCAATGGTTATCCAGCCCTGATACCCCCGGCGGGCAAGAAAGTCTTTGATAGCCGGATAGTCAATGGCGCCGCTACCGAGCGGGCACATCACCCCTTCGGCGCAGGCAGTGAAGAAGTCGATACCTTCATGGATAGCACGCTGATAAACCTGCGGGTCGACATCCTTGAAGTGCAGATAGTCCAGGCGGTGGTAATAGCGATCCAGCCAGTCGAGCGGATCCATCCCTGCGTAATAGAGATGTCCGGTGTCCAGACACAACCCGGCGACGTCGTGCGGGATATCGTTGGCCAGCCGCTCGATCTCATCCGCGAATTCAATGCTGCCCCCGGCGTGCGGATGGATAACCGCCCGCACACCGTACTCCTGCCAGGCGAGGGTGCTAAGGGCGATAATGTGCTCCATCATGCGCTGCCAGTCTTTGTCATTGAGGCGCGGAGCCAGCGCGCCGCGCCCGGCAAAGCGCGCCCGTTCGGGGTTGCCGAAGTCGATAATCACCAGATAGGGCGGCTGGAAAGGGCGGCCCGGGATCGGTTCGGCAGCGGCTACCTGCGACAGATTGCGGCAGATTTGATGGGTCAGCGCCACCAGGGTGGGGAAATGGGCCTCGCTCACCAGATCGTCAAAGATCGTGCCGGCGACCAGCGACAGCTGATGCTGCTCCAGCGTCGCGCGCAGGCTGGCCGGATCGGTGGGGAGATAACCCCAGGGGCCGAGCTCAATGCTGCGATAGCCAGCCTGCGCCGCCTCCTTAAGCACGGTAGCCCAGGCAGGGAGGTTAGGGTTTTTCGGGTCATCGACGCCCCAGCTGCAGGGGGCGTTAGCGATAGGATGTATCATGTCGGCTTCCTTTTTCATACAAGGGATGCCGCTGAGTATTGAATAAAGATTTCATTGTCAACAATGATGGAATTTTGATTTTATGATAATCATCATGATTTTAATTGATGGATATTTTGATAATTTTTTATCAAGTCGAGAGGTGGCGCGGTCCGCCCGATAACCATCTCCGCTGGAGACGGAGCCGGAAATTTACATATTTTCTTTGGTGATGATATCGAAAGGCTGAGGGAGTGAAATCACCTCGCTATGGGGGCGTGAAGCGGCGTCCGCCATGGCGCGCAGCGTAACGGCGGCAAACTCATCCAGCCGGTGGTTAAGCATGATGTCGATGGTGCCATCGATCAGGGCCAGTTCACTGTCGCTGAGCGGACCGTGGCAGACCAGAGCGATCTCCTGCTGACGGCCGCTGTCGCGCAGCGCGTCGACGATCCCTTCGACGCCGCCGCAGGGGGCGTAGATCGCCTGCAGGGCCGGGTACTGAGTCAGCATCTGTTCCGTCACGGTCCTGGCGATATCCGCCCGTTCATGACTGCGAACCGGCTCAAGGATCTGTTGCCCCTTGCCCTGTTCTCGCAGGCAGGAGCGAAAGCTGATCTCACAGCTTTCCTGGCAGGTAAAACGATTATCGCCAATGATAATGCCAATTTCACCATTCCCCCGGCATAAGCGCTCGATAAACCAGGCGGCGGTGCGCCCGGCTTTATGATTATCGAGGCCGATATACCCGCTGCGCTGGGGGACCGATAGATCGGAAAGCAGGGTGAGCACGCGCACGCCGCGGGCGGCGGCCCGGGCCACCGCGTGGCGAATCAGCGGGTGATCCAGCGCCACCAGGCCGAGCACCTCCACTTCATCGCTGAGTCGGTGAATGGCCTGAGCCATCGCTTCCACCGCATCGATGGCAAAATGCAGTATCACCGGCGCCTGGCCCGCCGGTAGCCATGGGGCAGCCTCGCGCGTCAGCGCCCGGGCCAACGGCAGGTAGAAGGAGTGGCTCTCCTGCAGCAGGATAAAGCCCATTCTGATCGTGACCGGCGCTTTGCCGGCAGCCAGGCGATAGTGGGGCTGCTCGAGGGTAAAACCCAGCCGGCGGGCGGCCTCCAGCACGCGCAGCGCCGTGGACTCTTTCACCGCCGCGCGCTTATTGAGCACCCGGTCAACGGTGGCTACGCCGACGCGCGCTTCACGCGCAATGTCGGCAAGGGTGATTTTAGTGGCGATTTTTTTCAAGGTATTTGTCGCTATGAATGAGCGTAATGATAGAAACTATCACGGTTAGCCTGGGCAGAAAAGCGACTCTCTGCCCGCCCTGGCCTATGCCGCTGCGCCTGCCGGGTAACCCCTGTTGGCGATGCACACTCTGTGATCAAAAGCGACTACCCGTTCTGGCATTGCTGCTATGCTGTTGAAATAAAATTATTATTAAAGGCAGCATCGCTTCTGTTGGTTAAACTGCGCGCAAAGTCACCCTCAGAGGGCTTTACTGGGCGCATAACCAACTATACTTGGCGCGCTCGCGCGTAATTGCGGTTTCTCGGTGTCTATTTTGCTTTCACTTTAAACCAGCGTTGGGGCTGCACAGCGTTAAGTGCCGTTCCGCGCCGGCAGTGGGTCGGTTTGGGGCCTGTATGTTATTAAAAGAGCTGGCTGTTTTTGAGGTCTTAAGCACCCCGATATGGGTAGTTCATCCTTTTAACGAAAGGGTGGTCTATGCCAATCAGGCTTCCCGGACATTGAGCGGCGAGATGTCGCTCAATGAGATGCGTAACGGTATTTATTCCACCTGTCCGGAAACGCAACTGCAGCACTACCTTCGCTATCTCGACACCATGAGCGAGATATTCGAAGTCTGGACGTTACCCACCGCCAATGGGTTGCAGTCGGTGTATTGCAAAACCACCCTGATTGATACCGAAGACTGTGGTTGCTTGCTGCTGTTTGAAGCCGTGAAGCTGCTGGCGCAAAATCAGTCGATTCATACCGGCTCCCGCCGCTACCAGCGGCGTAACAATGGCTTTTTCGCTCGCTTTTTTATGACCAATACCGCGCCGATGCTGTTGATCGACCCTCATAAAGATGGCCGGATTGTCGATGCCAATATTGCCGCGCTACGTTTTTATCATTATTCCGATGAGGAAATGCGCACCAAACATACCTGGCAAATAAATACCCTGGGCCGGGACGTCATCCCCATTATGAATAATATTGCCAATCTGCCTGGCGGTCATAAACCGCTTAATTTTACGCATATTCTGGCTGACGGCTCGCTACGCCATGTCCAAACTTATGCCGGGCCGGTGGTGCTGTATAATATTCGACTGATGCTATGCATCATTCACGATATCACCGAAGAAGTGCATCTGAAAAAAGAGCTGGAATTTTCCGCCGCCCACGATCCGTTAACCGGCTTGCTTAATCGCCGGGAGTTTCACCGTCTGGTTGAGGCGCCAACTTTTATCCCCCGGGGTTATTGTCTGCTGTTAATCGATATCGATCATTTCAAGAGCATTAATGATATTCACGGCCATCAAAAAGGCGATGAGGTCCTGCTGGTGCTCTCTCGTATTCTGGAAACGTCGGTCGACCGCGAAGATAAAATTTATCGCTGGGGTGGAGAAGAGTTTCTGCTTTTTTTGCCCCATTCGCCGATCGGCCGCGCGCTGATACTGGCGGAGGGGATCCGCCAGGCGGTTAGCGAATACCAGACGCTGTCGGTGACCGTCAGCATCGGCGTGGCTGAACATCATGACGGCGAAACGGTTGATCAACTGTTTTCCCGCGTCGATAAAGCGCTGTATGCGGCAAAAAATGACGGGCGTAATCGGGTGACGCGCATGCCTTTTGACAGCTCTGAGCGACGGCGCAGTAGAGATGGCGCCGCCTGAATAAGCCCCCGCCTGTAGTGGGTTAGCCAGCGTTAAGGTGGCAAACAAGGTATGGTGCGTTTTCTCGTTCTTTTCAGGAAGTGGGACTGGCTGAGGGGTCAGTCCTGACACCACACCCGCTCGCCATTCACCCACGTCTCGCTGATATTGCGTTCATCACCCAGGGTCATCAGCACGAACAGCTGCTCATAAATGTCATGGCAGCGGCCTATGCGCAGGCGCTGCAGCGGGGTGACCGCCGGGTCAATCACCACAAAATCCGCCTCTTTGCCCGGCTGGAAATTGCCAATTTTCTCCTCCAGCCGCAGGGCGCGCGCCCCGCCAAGGGTGGCGTGATAGAAGGCCTCGCTGGCGCGCAGGCGATAGCTCTGCAGTTGTCCTACCTTGTAGGCCTCGCCCAGCGTCCGCAGCATGCTGAAGGTGGTGCCAGCGCCAACGTCGCTGCCGATGCCCATCCGCACCTGGTGCTGCCAGCAGGCGGGCAGGCGGAACAGCCCGCTGCCGAGAAACAGATTCGACGTCGGGCAGAAGGCGACGGCGGACCCGGTGTCATGCAGGCACTGCCACTCGGCATCATCGAGATGGATCCCGTGAGCGAAGACGCTGCGTTCGCCAGTGAGCTGATAGTGATGATAGACATCCAGATAGCGCGCATGCTCAGGCCACAGCTGTTTAACCCAGGCGATCTCCTCCCGGTTTTCACTGAGATGCGTCTGCAGCCAGGTGTCGGGAAACTCGGCCCGCAGGCGCTGCACCGCCTCCAGCAACCCCGGGGTCGAGGTGGGGGCAAAGCGCGGGGTGATGGCATAGCCCAGCCTGCCGCGCTGATGCCAGCGGCGGATCAACGCCCGGGTCTGCTCGTAGCTCTCCCCGGCGGTTTCGCACAGGTAGTCGGGCACATGGCGATCCATCATCACTTTCCCGGCGATAAGGCGCATATTGAGGCGCAGCGCTTCGCTGAATAACGCCTCCACCGAGGCCGGATGCAGGGTACAAAACACCAGCGCGGTGGTGGTGCCATGGCTTATCAGCTGATTTACAAAAAACTGCGCTATCTCCTGCGCGTAATCCGCATCGGCAAACTGGCTCTCCACCGGGAAGGTGTAGGTGGTAAGCCACTCCAGCAGCTGTTCGCCAAAGGCGCCGATCATCTCGGTCTGCGGATAGTGAATGTGGGTATCGACAAAACCCGGCAGCAGCAGCTTATCCCTCAGATCGACATAGCCCTTCAGGGGATGCAGAAAGGCTTCCCCCTCCTGCCATGGCAGCAGGGCGATAATTTTCCCCTCCTGCAGGAACAACAGACCATCATCGAGATAGCGGGCCTGGGCGGCCACCTCATCCGGGGTCTCCGCCACGCCGGCGATATCAAAAAATGCACCGCGCACCGCGGTCTGGTAATCCATCATCGAACCTGCCTTCTCTTAACGCTCTGGGAATAGTGATAAACAGCAAAATTGGTGCCAGTTTGCAGCCTGCCGCGGCCAGACGCCGCGGCAGAAGGGGAAGGTTACTCTTTTTGCGCCACCGCGCCGGAGCGGAAGGCGGCTTTCGACTGCACTTCACGCTCGTCGCGAGCCAGCCAGCGGTAGGCGGTGGCGCCGAGAAAGACGCCGATAAACCAGCTGAAGTTCGCCACTTCATGCAGGGCCGGAATAAAGCTGATAATCAGCCCCAGGCCCACCGACGGCAGCAGGGCGGCAATCGCTTTCGGGTTAAAGCCGTTGCGGTACCAGTATTTACCCTGCGGCGTATCGTCAAACAGATCGTCCACTGACACCCGGCCGCGTTTGATCAGGTAGAAGTCGGCGATCAGGATGCCAAACAACGGGCCAATAAAGGCGCCCAGTACGTCGAGGGTATAGTGGATCAGCTCCGGCGAGTTAAACAGGTTCCACGGCGTCAGGAGTATCGAGCCCACCGCGGCAATCATCCCGCCGGTACGGAAGCTGATTTTCTGCGGGGCGCAGTTGGAAAAATCGAATGCCGGCGAGACGAAGTTAGCCACGATATTAATGCCGATGGTGGCGGTGATCATGGTCAGCAGGCCGATGGCCACCGCCAGATCGTTACCCACGCGGCTGACGGTTTCGATCGGGTCGGTGATCATTTTGCCAAACAGCGACTGGGTGCCGGAGACAATCACCACGGTAACCACCGAGAATAGCAGGAAGTTAAACGGCAGTCCCCAGCGGTTACCGCGGCGGATCTCGCCCATGCTACTGCCGTAGCGGGAAAAGTCACCGAAGTTAAGCAGCGGCCCGGAGAAGTAGGAGACCACCAGCGCCGTGGCGGTGATCATCTGCCTGGTCTGCTCGCCGGCGCTCAGGGATTTGCTGGCGAGGGTAAAGGAGATACCGTCCAGACCAGTCTTGTATACAATCCAGCCGGCCAGCGCCAGCATCACCACATAAACCGCCGGACCGGCGATATCGATAAAGCGTTTGATGGCGTTCATGCCATGCCAGAACACCATCGCCTGCAGCAGCCACATAGTGGCGAAGCACAGCCAGCCGAGGGGCGACAGCCCGAGAAAGCTGCTGCTGGTCAGCGAGGCTAGGGAGGGCCAGAACTTGAGCAGGACCAGCATCAGGGCATTTGCCGCCAGATAGGTCTGAATGCCGTACCAGGCAAAGGCGATCAGCCCGCGGATCACCGCCGGGATATTGGCGCCGAAAACGCCAAACGCCTGACGACAAATCACCGCGTAAGGCACCCCGGCCATCTGGCTCGGCTTCGCCACCAGGTTGGCGCACAGCTGCACAATACAGATGCCCACCAGCAGGCAGAGCAGAACCTGCCAGCTGGCCAGCCCAAGCGTAAAGAAGCTCGCCGCCACTACGTAGCCGCCCATGCTGTGCACGTCCGACATCCAGAATGAAAAGATATTGTACCAGCTCCAGTTCTGGTCGCGGGTCGGCGCCAGATCGTCATTACATAGCCGCGGACTGTAGCCGGCGGCCGCCTCGTGAGTCTTCGTCTGCTGCGTGTGGGATGAATGTGGCATGAAACCTGCTCCTCTGAATGAAAACCCTTTGATATGGATTGCTGAGGCTATTGCAGGATCCAGGCCAGAATGATGAATCTTGTATACAAAAAATAAATTTTATGTATACGATCTGCTATCGATAAGTGAAACCGGAGTGGGTTAATGAATAATGAACATCGTCTCCAGGCCGCGCCAGCGCTGCAGGACAAGGACGAAAGCATTTACCAGGCGCTGATGACGGCTATCGTCGAACATCAGCTGCCGCCGGGCAGCAAACTGCCGGAAGAGGCGCTGGCGGAGGTGTTCGCCGTGAGCCGCACCGGCATCAGAAAGGTGCTGCAACGACTCGCCGCTGTGCAACTGGTCACGTTGACGCCCAAACGTGGTGCACACGTCACCAGCCCGAGCGTGGAAGAGTCCCAGGCGATCTTTCGCACCCGGGCGCTGCTCGAGGTCGCCAATCTCCCCGATGTGATCGCGCGCTGTCAGCCGCCGCATCTGGCGGCGCTGGAGAACATTATTCAGCGTGAACAGCAGGCCCATGCGGCGCACGACGGCCCGGCGGCGATCCGCCACTCCGCTGACTTTCATATTCAGCTGCAGGCTATCTCCGGCAACCCGGTGCTCACCGAGATGGTGACCCGCCTCAGCCAGCGCTCCTCTTTAGTGATTGCCGCCTGGGGCGCCCCCTGGCGACAGGGCTGCCGTTGCGACGATCACCAGCAGCTGGTCGGTTTGCTGCGGGATAAAGCCCTGCAGCCGCTCAGCGAGGCGCTGATGCACCATTTTGATCATATTGTCGCCAGCCTGTGCTTCGAGCGCGATGGCGTCAGCCTGCCCGATTTTTCCCGGCTGTTCGCCGGCCACAAGGAGTCGTGATGTCTTCCGTTCGTATACAAGTGATTAACCCCAACACCAGCCTGGCGATGACTGAAACGATAGGCGCCGCTGCGCGTGCGGTCGCTGCACCGGGCACCGAGATCCTTGCGGTCTGTCCCCGCGCCGGGGTGCCGTCAATTGAGGGCCACTTTGACGAAGCCATCGCGGCGGTCGGCGTGCTGGAGCAGATCAGTGCCGGACGCGAGCAGGGGGTGGATGGGCATGTGATCGCCTGCTTCGGCGACCCGGGGCTGCTGGCGGCGCGGGAGCTGGCCCAGGGGCCGGTGATCGGTATCGCGGAGGCGGCAATGCATATGGCGACGATGGTCGCCACCCGTTTCTCCATTGTGACCACGCTGCCGCGCACGCTGATCATCGCCCGTCATTTGCTGCACCAGTACGGATTTCATCAACACTGCGCGGCGCTGCACGCCATTGACTTGCCGGTGCTGGCGCTGGAAGACGGCAGTGGCCTGGCGCAGGAGAAAGTGCGTGAGTGCTGCATTCGCGCGCTGAAAGAGGATGGCAGCGGGGCGATTGTTCTTGGCTGCGGCGGGATGGCGACCCTGGCGCAGGAGCTGACCCGCGAGCTGCGGGTGCCGGTGATCGATGGCGTCAGCGCGGCGGTGAAGATGGTGGAGTCGCTGGTCGCGCTGGGCCTGGCGACCAGCAAGCATGGGGACTTAGCGTTCCCGGAGAAAAAAGCGTTAAGCGGACAGTTTCAGTCGTTAAATCCATTTTAAAAGGGGCAGGAGATGGGAGAGAACCAGGAACACTATCCTCGCGATCTGCGAGGTTATGCAGGGGAGCCGCCGCACGCGCGCTGGCCGGGCGGGGCGCGGATCGCGGTGCAGTTCGTTCTTAACTATGAGGAAGGCGCGGAGAATCACGTCCTGCATGGCGATGCGGGTTCGGAACAGTTCCTGTCCGATATTATCGGCGCCGCCAGCTACCCGGCGCGCCATATGTCGATGGATTCACTCTATGAGTACGGCAGCCGGGCAGGGTTCTGGCGCATCCATCGCGAGTTCAGCCAGCGCGGGCTGCCGTTGACGGTCTTCGGCGTGGCGATGGCGCTGGCGCGGCATCCGGAGATTGTGGCGGCGATCAAGGCTGCGGATTACGATGTGGTCAGCCACGGCTGGCGCTGGATCCACTATCAGCACATGGATATTGCCGAGGAGCGCGAGCATCTGCAAAAAGCGGTGCAGGTACTGACCGACCTGTTCGGCAAACCGCCCACCGGCTGGTATACCGGCCGCGACAGCCCTAACACCCGCCAGCTGGTGGTGGAGCACGGCGGCTTTGACTACGACAGCGATTATTACGGCGATGATTTACCTTTCTGGAGCGAAGTGGCCTGCAGCGACGGCAGCCAGCGGCCGCACCTGATCGTGCCTTATACCCTCGACGCCAACGACATGCGCTTCGCCACCGCTCAGGGATTCAACACCGCGGAGCAGTTTTATACCTATCTGAAAGACAGCTTTGACGTGCTATACGCCGAGGGTGAAACCGCACCGAAGATGATGTCCGTGGGGATGCACTGCCGACTGCTTGGGCGTCCAGGCCGTTTCCGCGCGCTGCAGCGTTTCCTTGATTATATCCAGCAGCACGACAAGGTGTGGGTCTGCACCCGGCAGCAGATTGCCGACCACTGGCGCGAAACCCATCCGTATCGCGGGTAGCTTGTTGCCCCTGATCCTGGCCCTCTCTTCAGGGAGAGGGCTCCGCCCGGTCGCGTCTGTTACACCGGTTTACCAGAATGTAATTTGATTATTGAATAAGCATGGCGAGGAGTACCAGGCACAGCAGCAGCACATAGATGCGCGCATACCATACATCAGGTACCGCAGGGATTGCCCGGCGGCTAAACACTATCCCGGCCCAGCCGGTCAGGACGAGCAGGCCTAAAATTTTCAGGCTGATAAACCCCAAAAATCCGCTCAGCGGAATACTGTGCCAGCCAATGACGGCATAGGTCACAGCCCCGCATAGCGCCACGGGCAAAGAAAGCGGGTTGGATGCGCTAACGCACTCCTGCATTGCATACCCGTGTCGCCGTAGCAGGGGCACCGTCATGACGCTGCCGCCCACGCCCAGCAATGCGGCGATCGTACCGATAATCACACCGCCGCCGGTGACCACTGGCAGGGACAGGCGACGCCGAGCGCTGCCCGTGAAAAAACCCTTGCGCAACAAACAATCGCTGATGGTTGCCAGCATATAGAGAATAAACAGCGCGCGAACAATATTCTCGCTCAATATCCCCGCCAGACAGGAGCCCACCACCGCCCCAATGGCAATAAACCATAACAACGGAAACAGCGTCTGCGCGGCAAGCCTGCCCGCCCGCCAGTTTCGATAGCTGACCCAGCCGGCGTTAAATATCATCACCGCCGTTGAGGTAGCCACCGCGACATGCATGGCGTTGCCCGCGATCGCCGGCTGCCGGAGCATCAGTTGATAGACAAAGGGCACCACCACAAAGCCGCCGCCGAAGCCGAACAGCACCGTGGTAATGCCGGTAGTAAAGCCTGCCAGCGCAATAATAACGATCTCATTCAAGAGAGTATCCCCGACCTGAAAATGAGCGAGCAGCTTATACCGGTCGCGTACTGCTTCCCATTTGCGTAGCGCTCAATTACCTTTGTAAATCGGTCAGAGGGAGGCAGGTGTGCGCAACGTAAAAATTGACGAGTTCGATCGACTCGATCGTGATGTGGTGGCGTTAGGTAATGACTATGCGCAGGGATTTATCCTGCCCCCGCACCAGCATCGTCGCGCACAGCTGCTGTATGGCGCGACCGGACTGATGTATGTCACTACGCAGGACGGAGAATGGGTGGTTCCTCCGCAACACGCTGTCTGGATCCCCCCTGAAACCGTGCATGCCGTCAGATTTGCAGGGGTGACCACGCGTAGCTTGTATATTGAGCCAGATTGTGTGGCCGCTTTCATTAAACACCGTCGTTGCGAAGTGATCAGCGTCTCGCCGCTGTTGCGCCAGCTACTGCTTGAGGCTGTGGATTTACCACCGTTGTACGACAGCCCACGCGATCGCACGCTGATACAGTTGATGTTGCTGGAACTGGCCGCCATGCCGGTCCGCGAATTTGACATTCCGTTGCCGCAGCATCCGGCGCTGCTGGCGCTTTGTCAGGCTTTTTTGCTTAACCCCTCTATCCATGATCCTGCGGCGCGCTGGGCCAGGGCGCTGTTTATGAGTCCTAGTACCTTTCGCCGCCATTTCCTGAAGCAGCTGGGCCTGTCGTTTTCCGCCTGGCGACAGCGAGCCTGCGTGGTGAGCGCCCTGGCATGGTTGATAGCAGGCAAACCGGTGAACGAAGTGGCATTATCCCTTGGATACGACAATGCGTCCTCTTTCGCCACCATGTTCCGCCGCGTGACCGGGCAGCCGCCGTCGTTTTATCACCCAGCCTGAGGCGTCGGAGAAGGGGACTCCGGCAGCATGTGTCGGAAATGAATGTCGCTTTTATGGCGTTGCTATGCGTTTACGCGGTCATAAGACAAATAATCGTGGAATGCCTGGCTTCGTCTTCAGGTACCCCTACATTTAGTGGTGGCTACATCCAGGCGGTTTATCTATTCTGCCTGTAACCGTGAGAAGACCGGAGTCTCTCTTTGTGAACCATCTTATCGTTGAAAAAATTATCATCATCTTTCTTCTCGTCCTGTGGGGATTCGATACATTCAGGACCAGGAAAAGAAAACGTTCCGAGCCCGCCATTGAAGCAGCTGATGCCAGAGAACGTTATCAATGGCGCTATCTGAGATGGGGGTTCCGGGTCATACAGGTGATAGCGGGAGTGTATATCGTCGTTCAACTGATACAGGTATTACTGAGATAGAGGCATGGGCAGAGTTGCTTTTCGCGTCGACAAGGGGAAGCGTTCGCTCTGTGCCAGAGCAGACGTTAACGTCGATAACTACGTCACTTCTGAAGCTGAACATAACCATTATCAGCTACACTTGTTCCTGTTTTTCGTCGAGAGCTGAGAACTTGCCTGCATATCAAAGGAGGGTTTTTAGATGATAACATTTCAAATAACGGCTTATGTGACCCTGCAATGATGCAAGTGATACTGGTTCGACACGCGGAAACAGAATGGAATGTAAAAAATATTATTCAGGGACACAGTGATAGCGCATTGACGCTTCGTGGGGAGCGTCAAACATCAGCTTTATTGGCAGCGTTTGCAGAGAGTGATTACCGGGTAGAATGTGTTTACGCGTCTCCACTTGGCCGGGCCTGGCAAATGGGACAGCGCCTGGCTGAGCGTTTTTATTGTTCACTGATAGCTGAACCGGCTCTGAAAGAACAGGCTTTTGGTCAGTTTGAAGGCATGACAACCGTAGCGCTGCTGCAAAATAATCCGGACGCCGCAGAAGCATTATTCACCCTGGATGCAGAGTATTGTCCGCCAGGGGGTGAGTCTCTCTCAGATGCTTCGCAGCGAATGATACATTTTTTATCCAGTCTGGAAAAAAAACATCATCATCGAACAATATGTATTGTGTCTCACGGGCAGGTCATTCAGGGCGTGCTTGCGACATTAAAAAGTGGATCTGTGGATGATTTTCACCGCTATGCACAACCCAATGCGAGTTACGCCGTTTTCGAGCTGATTAATGGAAGCTGTACCGTTCTAAGCTGGGGGATCGCGACACATTTACGTCACCTGGATTAGCCGTTACCTTGCTGTCATTCAAATCGATGATGATTGAAGTACAACGTCCGCTTCTTGCCCGCATCGAACGGAGGTAACGTAGCGGAAATATGTTTTCGGACTCTACCAGGATGCCTTCCATCGAAACGTTTATGACTTTCCTTCTCGCACTGACGCTTCTGGAGATTTCTCCTGGGCCAGACATGATGCTGACTATCGCCACCAGGAGCGGACGTTCAGATGACTGGGGATCCCCGGTTATATCCTCCCGTTTTTTGACGTCAGAAATTCATAGTTTTATGCCCAGGTTTTGATATTTCAGAGGAACTGGTAACAAAAGCATGTTGAGGTAGAACTTTTTTAAGTAAAAACATATTGGTGTCAGGATCTGGATCTGCGCAATAATCATTCACAACGATAAGGCGGTAATCCAGATCAAAAGCTTGTCCGACTGTGGAAAGCACCACACGACTGGTAGTTACACCCGTAAGAATCAGGTTTTCGATGCCTTGAGCACGAAGGATCATCTCAAGTTCAGTAAACGAGAAAGCTCCGACTCTGCGTTTGACGACTTCATTTTCTGCTGGAGCAACATCAGGATGAATAGCCGTGCTCTCGTTATCAGCCATAAAAACTCCATTCTCCTTAATCGAAGCGAAGATAGTGTTGTTTTTGCTGACCTCTGGATACCCCTTGCGGAATCCGACGCTGACATAAATGACCGGTACGCCTGTTGTGCGCGTAGCGGCAATCAGCGGAAAGCCGCCTCCGCCTTCTTGAGGCAATCAATTCAAGCAGACGTAGCCTGAGGGCGAGGGGTATTGCGATATCCTAATATAAGTCGCCAGTTTTGATGACAGAACGACAAAAATCCGCTTTTCGCTCACAGCGGATCTTCACCTGCGTTAGCTCGTCCGCTCCTCCCTTAAAGCTGCCCTTTACGGCAGACTAGTGCCAGGAGCGGATGTTGCATGCCCACAGGAGCGCGATGGAAATGTAGCAGTACAACTTATCCCTATCGTCAAAAAATGGCACTAACTGAAAGATGTCAATCTGCTTCCTCATATATATCTACATTCCCCCCTATTCATTAATAAAGGATGGATGAAGATGCTGAGAGGTAAAAGAGCTGTAATTACCGGTGGTGGCACGGGATTTGGTCAGGCGCTGAGCGTATGGTTAGCGCGAGAAGGCGTCGAGGTGGATTTTTGCGCGAGGCGCGCTGATGACATTCAAAAAACTTGCAGTATCATTACGGCTGAAGGCGGAATGGCGAAAGGGCATCTCTGTGATTTAACCCTACCTGAATCCCTTTCTCAGTTTTCTTCACAGTTGTTAACTTTAGACAAGCCCATAGACATTTTAATCCTCAATGCTGCTCAGTGGCTTTCAGGAACGTTAGACGATCAATCAGACACAGAAATCATAAATACTATCAGTTCAGGCCTGACAGGTTCTATTCTGCTGACTCAGGCATTGCTACCCGGGTTAAGACGTTCAGAAAGTGCGGATATCGTCTCAATTATATCTTCATGTGGGATTCCTAATTTTACAGATTCAATTGCGCACCCCGCTTTTTTTGCCAGTAAACACGGGCTTAGCGGGTTTACAACTAAACTTTCGTACCAGTTGTCTAAAGAAAATATACGTGTGACTGGGTTGTATCCCCCGGATTTCGAGCTGACAGGGTTAGAGGCGTTTGTCGATAGCCAGCCCAAAATGGGGGAACGTCTGATGAATGGGCGTTCAGTCTGGGAAACAATTCGCTTTGTGCTGACTCAACCCCGTAATTGCCATATCAGGAGCATCTACTTTGAAGGCCCAACTCGCGAAAAACTGGCAGTCAGAAGCTGAGTCTGCGACGTTTAACAGTGTAGCCAACGTCCGCTGATCGCTCATATCAGACCTTCAACTCAGATAGCTTGTCCGCTCTGTGCCAGGAGCGGACATTAAAATCAAAACCGATGGCAAGCTTACCGAGCATAACATTATGCTTGCGCTGCTGTGTAACGTGCTTCCAGCTTATCCAAAAAGCCAAAAAGTACTTGATTCATTTCACTGTAATCGTGCGCCCGGAGCGCTTCAGGCGTGTCAACGAAACGATATTCTGCTGCACGGCTCAGGTCTTTCTCAGAATGAGCGATCAGCCGTTCTACAACGTCCAATGTGAGCTCCATGTGGCACTGGAAACCAAAGACGCGGTCTGAATAGGCAACGATCTGCCGCGGACAGCCTTCGCTGTAAGCAATAATTTTGGCCTCCGGCGTCAAACCTGGCATATCGTTATGCCAGTGACCCACTTCAAGTGTTTTCCCAAAGTGAGAGAACATCTCATCCTTCCTGCCGTCTTCGCTCAATGTGATCGGGAATTTACCAATCTCTTTTTCCGGGCTATGAGAGAACGGCGCGCCCAGCGCTTCACCAATGAGCTGTGAACCCAGGCAGATACCGATCACCGCCTTACCGGTTTTAACCGCGGAAGCAATCAGCGCCTGTTCCGCTTTAGCATTAAAGTGCGGGCACTTTTCAAGCGTGGTATCAGGATCTTGCGGACCGCCCATAACGATAAGAAAATCGATGCCTACGGCGTCATCAGGTAGCCGATCGCCTGCATAGACGCGTGAGTAAGTTACATCATGACCCTGGTTTATTGCCCAGGTTTCATATGCGCCCGGGGCTTCAAAACTTTCATGTACGATAAAGTGTACACGCATGAGGTTAAGCTCCTGTAATATCTTTGATGATCAGGATGATAAGTCACGCACCCATTGCCTAAGGCTCTACTCCGGGTGGTTCCAGTTTCGATATGATAATGGCAGGGGCTAAATCTGAAATGCCAGGTAGTATAGATAAAGCGCCAAGACATGATGAAGCCACAGGCTGGTCCAGTACTGCGATAAGCTATCAACGCGGCGAGGCAGATCCTCCCCATCATCATGTTGAGGGGCAGCTACTCTTCGCCACCAGAGGGGTTATGCTGGTGCAAACAGAGAGTGACCGTTGGGTGATCCCTCCTCAGCGGGCATTATGGCTACCGCCTTTGCATATCCATAGTTATCATCTGCTTTCACAAACCGATCTCAGGGCGATCTATTTCAGCAGTAGCCTTATCGCAGAATGTACGAGCTTTACGAAGAGTCAGCAGGTGCATGTGATCACGGCTACGCCCTTAGTCAAAGAGCTTATCGCAGGGCTGTTCAGTGAGGACTACGCCAGACCGAGTCAACGGAAGATAGCGTTGTTGCTTCTGGAAATTCTCAGCGAGGCTCCACCTTTAACGATGGCGCTTCCCATGCCGAATGATGAGCGATTATTTAGCGCGGCCAGATCGCTACTGGTCAATCAGCGCTGGGAAGCATCGCTGAGCGAGCTGGCTTTTATGTCGGCCATGTCGGAACGGACCTTTTCCCGATTGTTTATGAAGGATACAGGCTTTAGTTTTAGAACATGGAAGCAGAGAGCCAGAATTTGCGCTTCGTTGGATCTTCTCGCGAACGGTGTTCCAATCAAACAGGTCGCTTACCAGCTTGGTTTCTCATGCCCGGCGGCCTTTACCGCTGCTTTTCGCTGCATTTTGGGGGCAACGCCACGCGATTATGTGCCTTAAACCGGGAAACCCTCAAAGCGGTCTTTGAGACTGTCATGGGCATATTACCAGACGCAGAAACCCTGCGAGGGCAGGGGTATCCCGCCTTTGCTGTTGAGAAAGGTAGTTTAATTTGCACCCGACACACTCTCATTGATTAAAGCACGGAGTGGAGATTACTGCGGTCCATAGTTCTGACAAACCGTGAAAGAGAAGGCCTGCATGAAGAAAAAAGGTGTCGCGATGTGTGATGAAATTACCTTATGACAGACCTTGCGGTGATTTACGGCACCGGGTGGATTCCGGACGCTGTGAGCCCCTCATTGCTACGAAGCCTGATTCTGCTGTACCTCAGGCCATATGATAGCCTGCGCAACAATCACATCCTGCCCATTAATGCGTCCAGGGGAGTACTCCCGGGCCCTGCACGTCCCTGTGTGCCAAAAGCGGAAGTAGGCTGATGATAAATTAGCGTTGCTGTTAATCGTGGGTTCTGCAGATGGGTAGAAATTGATAACTTAGGATGCAAGTTCGTCCCGCTCTTTCTGCAGTTTTCATCGAGGGGATATTCTCCGGAATAATTGTACCCATATACATAGATAGTTCCGAATCGGAATGAGTTAATAATCGGTACAGCAGGCGTTGCGCTCGGGCCGACAATGATCGACCACGAAAAGCAGGAAGTATTACTTTGTCAGTAATACGATATCCTCTCAGAAAAGCGAGGTTTCCTTTCTGGCATATTAGCAACCCGGCGCGAACATCGTTTTCATAGATAATATATACTTCTCTCTCTGAAATATGGTCACACAACTCTTCGTCATCAACTGCTACCAAATTGCTTGCAGACAGTTCGCGAACTGTCTGCCATGTATGCTTATAGGCATCACCCAGGGCCTGACAACACCAGTCAAAATCTTCGTATGTCGCCACTTGCAAAGTAAGAGATTTATCATTGAATTCAGGGGGTTCAGAAAAAGAAGTGGCATATATATACTGGTCGGGAATACCCTGCGGGAAGGACTGGCCGGGTACAAGAATGCGGACATACTGAGCTCTGAGTTGTGACCATTCCTTACTAATGAGTTCTAATGCAGTATGATTTAGGTCAGAATCCATACCTACAATATCAATAAAAGGTTTGTTAATATTTCCACCCTGATAACGGGGGCCAGTAAGAAATTGCTTTCCATCAATTTTGAGTTTTCGTTGTAAAAAATATTCCTGACATAATCCAGTTTCTCTCCAGGGAAATCGCGCCGAGAAACTTCTGTCTGTACACCTCGATTCCTGCTCTGACAACCATTGTTTTAACCATGAACGTAGAGTAACTTCAGGCACAGGTAGCCTGGCATATTGAGATAGCATGTAAGATAGCATAAAAAATATTTTGCCCTTGGATGTAAAAATGTTTTTTTAAACAAATCAGAATAGTTCTACTCTCGTTTTATTACCAATTATAGCTGGCACGTCAGCTCCTTGCTCAATGCGGACCTTTCGCTCGATAGCTTGTCCGCTCCGCGCCAGAAGCGAACAGTGTTATGAGTGGCCAGTGATAAAACGTCAGCCCGTTGACCTTGCCTTACAGCACCTCAACCACTTCAAATTCTTCTGCGATCAACTCCATATCTTCAGAAAAATGACCTTCAGAGCTGAAAAATCTCTGATGCTCTTTCTTCCAGTATTCAAGGCTTAAATCGCCTTCACCTTCTTTGCGGGCGAACGCTTCAGTGACATCACAAAAACGAACCAGCTGCATCGAAATCAGTCTGATCACGCAAACTGGAACATTCTGACCATCAAGAATAATGTTATAACTCCCGATTCTCGGGGCGGATTCTTCCTGCTGGTAAGAGGCAAAAGATCCGCAAGAGGCCGTTTTGATCCCTTTTTTGATCAGGTCAGCAAGCTCGTTAGCCAGTTGCGGACTGTCACCCATTTGCCAGGCATCTGCGCCGGGATATTTCTTTTTTATTTCCTCAACCTCAACCATGAAAATTCCTTCGTTATCGTCAATGAAAAGAAAAGCTATCCCTTTTTTAACATGAGCGGTCCCAACATAATAAGCGATATCATTCTTTAGATAGTGTGGTCCGTTCTTCGCTCAAAACTGACCTTGATCGATAACTTCGGCTGGCTGGACAATGCGTCGATTCCATTCTCGATGAGCCGAATCGGCGCCATTGTCTCCCTGGGTATCGCGCTGTACTTGATTTACTCCAGCAGCAGGGCAAAAGCCGCAACGGTGGAAATCCCCCGTCGGCCAGTACCGCAGGGGAGCTGACGATTATTGCCAGCGTTTCAGCAGCAGGCTGGCGTTAACGCCGCCAAAGCCAAAACCGTTCGACAGCGCATAACGCATCTTCTGCGGGCGGGCCTGCAGCGCCACCAGGTTCATGCCTGCCGCGTCTTCATCGGGGTGATGCAGGTTCAGCGTCGGCGGCACCATCTGATCACGCAGCGCCTGAATGGTGAAGATGGCCTCGATCCCGCCGGCCGCGCCTAACAGATGGCCGGTGGCGGATTTCGTCGAGGTAATGGCGACCGGATGGGCGCCAAACAGCGTTTTGATCGCCGCCAGCTCGCCTTTATCACCGACCTGCGTCGAGGTAGCGTGGGCGTTGATATGATCAATCTCTTCGACGGTCACCCCGGCCTGGCGAATAGCGATCTCCATGGCCCGACGTGCGCCGTTCCCGTCTTCCGAGCCTGCGGTCAGGTGATAAGCATCTGCGCTGGTGCCGTAGCCCACCAGCTCGGCCAGCGGCGTGGCCCCGCGCGCCAGCGCGTGCTCCAGAGATTCGATCACGATAAGCCCCGCGCCTTCTCCCATCACAAAACCATCGCGGTCACGGTCAAAGGGGCGGGAAGCGGCTTCCGGCTGGTCGCTGGAGGCGCTGGATAGCGCCCGCGCTGCGGCAAACCCGGCCAGACTAACGCGATGAATTGCCGCTTCCGCGCCGCCGCAGAGGGCGATATCCGCCTCGCCGCTGCGGATCATCCGCGCTGCATCGCCAATGGCCTGAGCGCCAGCCGCGCAGGCGGTGACCGGCGCGCCGATGGGGCCCCGGAAGCCGTGGGCGATAGACACATGCCCGGCAGCCAGGTTGGCCAGAAAAGAGGGGATAGTGAACGGCGAGAGACGACGCGGCCCACGTTCATCGGTGGTATGTACCGCATTGGCGATCTCGCTGAACCCGCCAATCCCGGTGGCGATCACTGTGGCAGTGCGTTCCTGTTCGGCCTCGGATGCTGGCGACCAACCGGCCTGGGCCAGCGCTTCGCGGGCGGCGACCAGCGCAAACTCAATAAAGCGATCCATCTTTTTGCGCTCTTTCGCCGGGATGGTCGCCAGCGGGTCGAAGCCGTGCAGCGGATCGCTGTCAATGGACGGCACCTGGCCGGCCACTTTGGAGGGAATATCCGCGACCAGCTGCTCGCTGAGTCGGGTGATCCCTGACTTTCCTGCCAGCAGCGACTGCCAGACGTGCTGTACGCCGCAGCCCAGCGGGCTGACAATCCCCATCCCGGTGACGACAATGCGTTTAACGGAAACGCCCATAGTTAACTCTCCTGTAGTATCAGTGTGCCGGCGGCTTTTTCATCAAGGGAACCAGCAGCGCGGCAAGTAAAAAACCCATCATGATGAGGTAGAAAGCATCGGAAAATGCCTGGGTTCGCGCCTCCCGTAGCGCCAGCGCGGAAAGATTTTTCAGCGCCGCCGTCTGCGCGGCATCCGGCGAGATCCCCTGGACGGTGAAGTTTGCCGCGCTGCGCTGAACAAAATCGCTCATTGCCAGGTTAGCGTTATTCAGATGGTCCGCCAGGCGGCTATAGTGCAGATTGGTTCTGTCGTTAAGCACCGTCCCGCACAGGGCGATGCCGATGGCGCCCCCGAGGTTGCGCATCAGATTAAACAGCCCGGAGGCCAGCTTCAGGCGCGCGGGCGGCAGGCTGCCCAGCGTCAGGGTCACCGTTGGCGCGACGGCAAACTGCTGCGCCAGTCCGCGAAAGGCCTGCGGGAGCAGCAGCTGGTCCGCCCCCCAGTCGTGAGTGATCGGAACAAAGCTGTACATTGACACCGCAAAGCCGATCAGCCCGGCCATCAGCAGCCAGCGCAGATCGACGCGGTTGGCGAGCCACGAATAAAACGGAATAGACATGACCTGGAACAGACCGGTGGAAAATACCGCCAGGCCGATCTCCAGCGCACTGAAACCGCGCACGCTCCCCAGATACAGCGGGGTTAAATAGATGGTGGCGAAGATGCCGACGCCGGCCATAAACGAGAAATAGCAGCCGAGGCTGAAGGTTCGATCCTGCAGGGCGCGGAGATCCATCACCGGCTGCGGATGGCGCAGGGTGCGGATAACAAAGGCCACGCCGCAGAGCAGGGCGACCCAGGCGGTGGTCGTCAGGGTCGCGTCATCAAACCAACCCCAGCGCGGACCTTCTTCTAGGGTATATTCCAGGCAGCCGAGGGACAAGGCCAGCAGCAGAATACTGAGATAGTCGGCGCCGCGCAGCAGAGTGGGGTCGGCGCTGTCTACTTTTACCAGCAGCGGCACTGCCACCGCGATGTAAATCCCCGGAACAACGTTGATAAAGAACAGCCAGTGCCAGTTGTAGTTTTCGGTGATCCAGCCGCCCACCGTTGGACCCAGCGTAGGGGCGAGGGAGGCCAGGCCGCCGATCGTCGCCGCGGCAATAACCCGCTGTTTGCCCTGAAAAAAGGCGAAAGCGGTGGTGAACACCAGGGGGATCATCGACCCGCCCGCCAGTCCCTGCAGGGCGCGGAAGGCGATCATACTCTGGATGTTCCACGCCCAGCCGCACAGCAGGCTCATCAGCGTGAAGCCCGCCGCGGAAGCGGCAAACAGCCAGCGGGTCGACATGACCCGGGCCAGCCAGCCGGAAAGCGGGATAATAATGATCTCGGCGATCAGGTAGCTGGTTTGTACCCAGACGGTTTCATCGTCGCCCGCCGACAGGCCGCCGCCAATATCCCGCAGCGAGGCGGAGACGATCTGGATGTCGATAAGGGCAATAAACATCCCCACGCACATGCTGGCGAAGGCGAAGATCTTCTTCGCCGTCGGCATCGACAGACCCTGCGGGGCGGACAGCGCCTGAACGGTACTCATCGAGGGCTCTTTTCGTTCACGGTGACGATCACCGACAGTCCCGGGCGCAGGACGTCAAGCTTTGCCCCGTCACCTTCCAGCGCAATGCGGACAGGCACCCGCTGCACGATTTTAGTGAAATTCCCGGTCGCGTTCTCCGCCGGCAGAATGCTGAAGCGTGAGCCGGTCGCCGGCGCCAGGCTGGCGACATGCCCCTTAAAGGTATGGTTCGGCAGCACATCGGCGACGATGGTCACCGGCTGGCCGGCACGCATATGCGCCAGCTGGTTTTCCTTGAAGTTAGCGTCAATCCACAGGCCGTGCGCGGGTACCAGGGAGAGCAGCTGCGTACCGCTGCTGACGAAGGAGCCGGACCACGCGCGGCGGTTGCCAATCACCCCATCGAACGGTGCGCGAATGTCGGTATAGCTGAGGTTCAGCCTGGCCATCTCGAGGTTAGCCTGGGCCTGCGCCAGGGCAGCCAGGATTTGCTGCTGGCGAGCATCCAGCACCGCCAGCTGACGTTCGGCCACGGTTTTATCCGCTTTGGCCTTCTCCTGCTCGGCGTGCGCCCGGCGATAATCGGCGGAGGCGTTATCGCGGATCTGTGCGGAAATCGCGCTCGACGCGGCCAGGGCGTTATAGCGTCGGTTGTCGTTAGCCAGTTTTTCGGTTGCCGCCGTGGCGGCCAGTAACGAGGCCGCAGAGCCGGCAATGGTCGCCTGCTGAAGCTGGCGGGTAGCCTGGATATCGGCCAGCGCGGCCTGCTGCGCCGCCACTTCTCCGGCGGCTTTCGCGAGGGCGGCTCGATAATCGCGGTCGTCAATGCGGATCAACAGGTCACCTTTTTTCACCGCCATATTGTCCTGCACCGCCAGCTGCTGGATATAGCCGGAGACTTTGCTGGAGATGGCGCTAATGTCGCCGCCGACATAGGCATCATCGGTGGTCTGCATAAAGCGCCCGGTATGCCACCAGTAAGCGCCGTAGCTCGCTGCCGCCAGGGCGGCAGCGCCCAGGGCCGCCAGGACAAGAATATTTTTCTTACTGGTCGGATTCATTGCTGGCATCTCTGTAAGGTTCAGGCTGGAATTTTTGTCCGCTATCGCCTTCGCGTTTGCGCAGCAGATATTCATGACGATATTTCATCAGCGGCGAGGCGGCGGGGCCCGGCACCATGGCGTATTTACCCGGGATAATCTCTTCCCCAGTCGCTTTATCCACCATGACTGGCTCCACGTGGCGCTGGGTTGCCATTTCCACCAGTTGCATCTGACGCCCTTCGGGGGCGAAGTGGCGATTACCCCATTCCGCCAGCGCCAGCAGCACCATGCGGAAATCGCGGCCGCGCGGCGTGAGGTGGTATTCGTAGCGCGGCGGCGTGCTGCTGTAGCACACCTTCTCCAGCAGTCCGTCATCGACCAGTTCCTTCAGGCGGCGCGACAGAATATTGGGCGCGACGTTGCTGCTTTTCTGGAACTCGTCAAAGCGGGTAAAGCCCGCGAAGGCATCGCGCAGGATCATGATGCTCCAGCTGTCGCCGATGCGGCCAAGGCTGCGGGCGATGGGGCAGGGAGCGTGGCAAAGTGGTTCATTTTTCATGGGCTGTCCAGTAACCAGGTGGCTTTTGCCAGCAAATTGACATAGTAACTATCAAAATGCAAGTTACTCTTCATGGTACCCAGAGAAGAAGCTGCTGCCGTTTCGCTACGCCGTTTCACCTTTGAATGCCGAATATTGGACAGTCGCCGCCGCCTTATATCTGCTTGACCGTAATAAGAGATAAATATCGCTGATGGCAGATGAAACATTTTAATAATGATAAAAATCGAGGTACTGGGTAATGACCTTTATTGGGGGATACGATATAAGGTATGGCGACACTCAAATTAACATTCTCATAACTTATAAAGGTTAAATAAATGAAGCAGGTGGGTATTGTTGGTTGGCGAGGGATGGTGGGCTCTGTATTACTGCAAAGAATGATCGAAGAAAATGATTTTGACGGTATTTCAGCGCATTTTTTTAGCACCTCCAGTGCGGGCGGCGTGGGCCCGGTTATTAATGGTAAAAGCGACAAACTGAAAGATGCGAATTCCCTTAGCGCCCTCGCCGAAATGGATATCATCATCACCTGTCAGGGCGGGGATTATACCAAAGCCATCTATCCTGCGTTAATTAACCATGGCTGGCAAGGTTACTGGATTGACGCCGCTTCGGCGCTGCGGATGGATGAAAAAGCCTGCATTATTCTCGACCCGGTCAACCGCGATAATATCGATCGCGCGGTAAAAGCGGGATTGAAACTGTTTGTCGGCGGCAATTGCTCCATCACGCTGAGCCTGATGGGGCTGGCCGGGCTGATCAAGGCTGACCTGATTGAATGGATGAGCGTGATGACCTATCAGTCTGCCTCCGGGGCGGGCGCCAAACAGGTGCGGGAATTAATCGCACAAAGCGCTTATATCAGTCAGCATTTATCCGCTGATGAACTGACATCATCAGGTTCCGTGCTGCCATTGGTAAATAAAGTGAGTGAGTTGATTAACAGCGCGGGCATGCCGGTGGAGAATTTTGGCGTCCCCCTCATGGGCAGCATCATTCCGTGGATCGACAGCGATCTGGGCGATGGAAACAGCCGCGAAGAATGGAAGGGCGAGGCGGAAACTAATAAAATTCTTGGCCTTGCGCCGGGTACCATCCCGGTCAATGGTTTATGCATTCGGGTCGGGGTGATCCGCTGTCACAGCGCGGCGATTACGCTGAAACTTAAACGTGAGGTCAGCGAAGCAGAATTTGCTGAGTTAGTCACCCATTCCCATCCGTGGGTAAACTATGTCCGCAATAATAAGCAAGAGAGTGTCAGTAAATTGACCCCGGCTGCTATTAGTGGTTCGCTGCAGGTAGGTATTGGCCGCTACAAGAAAATGTCGCTAAATAATGACCCAGTCTACTCGGTGTTAACGGTTGGCGATCAGCTATTGTGGGGGGCGGCGGAACCCCTGCGCCGCATGTTAAATATCCTGCTGGGCAAAATATAGTTACGGTCATCCGGGGAAAGCCCTCGCGCGCAGGCGGTTAAGACAAATGTTTAACGAAGCGTTTGCGAACCTCCTTGTAGCCGTTATTTTCATAAAATTGATGCGCTCTGATTCTTTTTTCACTACTTGAAAGCTCGATCTGAGCGCATTGTTTATCACGGGCGAGGCGCTCTGCGGCCTGGAGAAGCTGCTGGCCTATCCCTGATCCACGTGACGATTCCTCGATGACCAGCGCGGAAATTAATGCCCATAAACGGTTCTCATGTACCGGTAAAATAAAATTGATAACGATTACGCCACACACGGCGTTTTCTGTTTCCGCCACCAGCGCACTCATCATGCTCTGCGGGGCAGTGATGCGTTGCGCTAAGATCGCCGTCTCCGTCTGATAACCCAGCTGCAGAAATAGCGTTTGCAGCGAGGGGATATCTTCTGCTTCAGCCGCTCTGATGAACACCATGATCTTCGACTCCAAATAGCATGTTACCGGACCGGAAGCGGGCCGGCGGATACCTTAGTCTCCGGTCCGCTCCCGTATACTCCACTCAGTCCATCAGACTGACCTGGGCGGCGACAATCCGCCAGCCGTAGGGGAAGCGTACCCAGGTCTGCTGCTGGCGGCCCAGGCGGGCGCTGCCCTCGCGGGTGAACTCGGTGCTGCACACCGCCATATCCGCACCAAAGGTGGTAATGGTGGTATGGCGCAGATCGCGGGCCAGACCGGCGGCGGGGCGGGCGGCGCGAAAGGCGCGGATCGCCTCGATGCCATACAGATTTTCGCCGGCTCCCAGCCGTACGGTGCGCGGGTCGTGCCAGAACAGCGCATCCAGCGCCTCGATGTTATTGCTGACCAGCGCCTCTTCATACTGATAAAACGCCGCCGTCACCTCGGCGAGGATCGCCGGGCGGTCTACATTATCCAGATTGATCATGCTGCACTCTCCGCCACTCGGGCATCGGTAATGCCCATCGCTTCCAGCGCCCGCGCGGCGCGAAGACAGGCTTGTTCGTTAAACGGCGCGGCAATCAGCTGCAGGCCAATCGGCTTGCCGCTGGCGGTACGCAGGGGCACGGTCACCACCGGCAGGCCGAGGAAGGAGATCGGCTGCGTCAGCATTCCCATGCTGGCGCGCACCGGCAGCGGCTGGCCGTTAATCACCATCTCCGCCGCGCCTATTGGCGTGGCGCTGCATGGGGTGGCCGGGGCGATCAGCACGTCGGCCTGGCTGAACAGGGATTTCATTGCCTGGCGAGCATGACGGCGAAAACGCTGAGCCTGCAGATACCACGCGGAGGGGATCATCGCGCCGGCCAGCAGCCGCTCGCGGGAGTGAGGTTCAATGCGCTCGGGCGAGTGGCGAAGATCCGTCAGGTACTGATTGCCGCCTTCGCTGGCGCTGATGATAAAGGCCGCCGAGCGGGCCAGGGCGGCATCCGCGAACTGCAGCTCGCTGTCGGCGCCCAGCGCGTGAGCGACCCGATCCACGGCCGCCCGGGCGTCGTCATCGCACCAGGTGGTGAAATAGCCACCCAGCCGCGCGCAGCGCAGCCCCTCCAGTCCGCGCTCCAGCAGGTTGCCGGTGCGCTCGCTAGCTTTATCAGCCTGAAAGTCATCGGCCGGGTCGCGCCCCTGCAGGGCGTCATACACCGCGGCGAGGTCGGCCACCCGGCGGGCAAAAGGACCAATATGATCCAGACTGGCGACAAACGGATGGCTGCCAGAGCGCGACAGACGCCCGAAAGTGGGTTTCAGGCCAAAGATCCCGCACAGCGACGCGGGGACGCGGATCGAGCCGTTGGTGTCGCTGCCGAGGCTGAAATGAACCAGCCCGGCCGCCACCGCCGCGGCCGAACCGCCGGAAGAACCGCCGGCGATCCGCGACAGATCGTGCGGGTTGCGCGTCGCGCCATAGTAGCTGTTTTCGGTGGTGAAGCCATAGGCGTAGGCGTCCATATTGAGCATCCCGCTGAGCAGGGCGCCGGCGCTGTGCAGCTGGCGCACCGCCCAGCTGTCGCTGGCTGCCGGCGGCCGATCGCTCAGCAGTTCGGCGCCGGCGAGGGTGGTATGCCCGGCGACATCAAACAGATTTTTCACCGCGTAAGGAATGCCTGCCAGCGGCGGCAGGGGGCGCTTTTCCCGGCGCAGGGCGTCGATGCTGTCGGCCTCCGCCAGCATGCGCTGGGCGGTGACCTCGGTCCAGGCGTTGATCTGCGGATTCACGCGGGCGATATCGTCCAGCGTCTGGCGGGCGATCTCCCGGGCGCTCAGTTCGCCATCGTGCAGCGCACGCTGGATCTCGGCGATGGTGAAATGGTGAAGTGTCATGCTTTATACACCCCCGCAATCTCCTCGCGCGGCCCGAGGGGATAGTCCATCAGCGGCTGCGCCATGGCGGCGATGCGGGCAAACTGGCGCTCCAGCTCCTCACGGCGCGGCGCATCCAGCTCCATATGCAACAGGTGAGTCATCTGCGTCAGATACTCGCTCCAGTCTGGCTGTGTGGTCATGGTCTGCTCCTTAGTATCCGGCGGCGGCGCCGTTGCTGCGTGGATCGGTCGCCCCTTCAAGCAGACCGTTGGGATGGCGGACAATGGCCCCGGCGTGGCCCATCGCTTCGCTGAAATCGGCCAGCACTTCTACGTCGTGCCCCAGCTCGCGCAGGCGAGCGATACAGGCGGGGGCAAAGCGTCCCTCCAGCTTCAGTGAGTCGGAGGACTGGCCCCAGGTGCGGCCCAGCAGCCAGCGCGGACGGGAGATGCTCTCCTGCAACGGCACCCCCTGCAGGATATAGCGGGTAAACAGCGCCGCCTGCGTTTGCGGCTGACCGTCGCCGCCCATAGAGCCATAGACCATCACCCGGCCATCGTTCAGGCGCGCGGCGGCAGGGTTGAGGGTGTGGAATGGCTGTTTGCCAGGGGCCAGCGCCAGGAGATGCTGCGGGTCGAGGCTGAAGGCCGCCCCGCGGTTTTGCCAGACGATCCCGGTGTCCGGGAGTACCACGCCGCTGCCGAACTCGTGATAGATACTCTGAATAAACGACACTGCCAGTCCGCTGTTATCCACGACGCCCATCCAGACGGTATCGCCCGGGCCTTTGCCGCCGCCCCAGGGGGAAGCGCTGGCGTCGTCGATGCTGTCGGCCAGCGGCTGCAGGGCTTCCGGGGTGAGCAACTGCTGTACATCCACATCCAGATGGCGCGGATCGGTGATATGCGCATCGCGCAGGGCAAACGCCCGCTTGGTGGCTTCGACGATACGGTGCACCGTTTGCGCGTCGTCGGCATCGGCCATCTTCAGACGGTCGGTGATGCCAAGGATCGCCAGCGATACCAGCCCCTGCGTGGGTGGGGCAAGATTCCACAGCGTTCCCTGCTGGTGCTGGAGCGTCAGCGGCCCCGGACGCCTGGCGCGGTGGGCCTGCAGGTCGCCGAGGGTGACAGGCATCCCCAGCGTGGCCATACCCTGCGCCAGACGCTCGGCCAGCGGCCCGCGATAAAAGCTGTCGAGACCGTCGCTGGCCAGCATGCGCAGGGTACCGGCGAGGGCGGGCTGGCGGAAGCGGCTGCCGGGCCGCGGGGCCTCGCCCGCGACCAGCCAGGTTTCGCTGAAGCCCGGCTGCTGGCGCAGCTCTTCCAGTTTGCTGGCGGTGGCGTGGGCCTGCGAGGCAGTGACCGGAATGCCGTCTTCGGCATAGCCGATCGCATCGGCCAGCAGGCGGGCCACCGGCAGCGCGCGGCCGGTTAAGTCCCGTGAAATACGCAGCGCCTCGTCCCAGCCGCTGACGGTGCCGGCGACGGTCAGCGCGGCCTGCGGTCCCCGGTGGGGAATATGCCGCTGTCCGGCGTAGGCCTCGAGGGTCGCCAGCGATCCGGCGGCCCCGCTGGCGTCAATGGCGATTGGATCTCCCTCAGGCGGCACGATCAGCCAGAAGCCATCGCCGCCGAGGCCATTCATATGGGGATAGACGACGGCGATGGCCGCCGCGGCAGCCACCATCGCTTCAATGGCGCTGCCGCCCTCGCGCAGGATCGCCAGCGCGCTCTGACTGGCGAGGTGGTGGGGGGCCACCGCCATGCCGTGGGTCGAAACGTTGCTACTGTGCATAAATTATCCTTTCTGAACGAATCACCCGCAGAACACTGCAAAAGCTGTTCCATCTCTGAACGTTTCGTTTCATTGATAAAAACGATGACCAGAATTTTCCCACTGGCACGCTATGTGTAAGGCATAGCAGATACAGTATGATGAGGAATGGATGATGAAACGAAAGTTACAGGGGCGCTATGCAACAACTCGATGAACGACTGAAAGGGCAATACGCCTCGCTGTCGCCGCAGGAGCAGCGGGTGGCGGATTTCATCTTTGACCACTTTGACGACCTGATAAGCTACAACAGCGCCGAGCTGGCGCAGCTGAGCGGCGTGTCGAAAGCCACCGTCAGCCGGCTGTTTAAGCGCCTCGGTTACGACAAATATAAGGATATGCGCGATGAACTGCGCACTCTGCGTCAGAGCGGGATGCCGCTCACCGACCAGCGCGACGCGGTGCAGGGTAACACGCTGCTGGCGCGCCATTATAAGCAGGAGATGGCAAACCTCACCCAGTGGGTCAACGCCCTCGACGCCCGCCAGTTCGCTGAGGCGCTGACGGCGATGGTGGCCGCCCGTCGCATTGTGGTGATTGGCATGCGCAACGCCTATCCGGCAGCGCTGCATCTGCGCCAGCAGCTGCTGCAGGCCCGCGGCCAGGTGCTGGTGCTGCCC